>Ga0307515_10003055_pt1 | contig 35446 bp, 40 predicted proteins | sample 17_EM_MG_FD_194513 | JGI IMG/M metagenome (GOLD analysis project Ga0307515, IMG submission 194513) | Populus trichocarpa ectomycorrhiza microbial communities from riparian zone in the Pacific Northwest, United States - 17_EM | ecosystem: Host-associated > Plants > Roots > Unclassified | place... | reverse complement strand
TGAATCTTTTGGCATGATACATCATTTTTGGTGGTGTGAGAGTGAACAGTGCAAGATAATGACGCCGCTCGGCTTTGCCACAGGGTTGAGTCTCAATCAAGCAGAAAGCCAACCGGTACAGTCAAATAAGGATGAAAACAATTATGGCTGGCAGCAGATGATGAATGGACAATACATTGAAATGAGCGTCAACGGAGCGTTAACGATTTGTGGTCTTGTAAGTACAGTAATTCACCAGTGACCTGGTCGATGTTATGTATAACGGACCTATTGGCAGCTTCTCGTGGCAAAAGAGATAGCAACACGGTCACTGCCCCATTCCTAGCATCAGCGTCAACGGAGTGTCAACAATTTTTAGCTTTGCATCTTGAGTAAGTTATGTTCCGACTGGTTGCAGCCATCCATTCATGCGATTTTGGCAGCCTTTACTGGCAAAAGCAACAGCCAAATGCTCCCTGCAGCATCCTGAAAATGAGCGTCAACGGAGTGTCAACAGTTTTAGGATTTGCATATTGCGTATCAGAGGCATCGCGCGGATTTTCGCGTGCATAACTGTATTATTGACTGCCTTTCTAGGCAAAAATTCCATATATTGAAGGTGAAACACAGATACCAAATTAATCGATATTGCAAACTGATCAACAAGCAAAAGCTCATTAATGGTTGCTGAAAACTTCATTTTGATAAGATACTATTGACACACAGCAAATACAAGAGCTTTATATGAATCTATAGATGGACCCCCTGTGCGACCCGCTGACAACCCGCCCAATTCAGACGGGTTGGGAGTTTACCATGGAACCGTACCCAAGTGGGCAGTTCGTGTTTATTGACAACCCGGACCTCCAATTTGGCAACGGTTTGGTTTGAACCCGGCCCCGGACCCGAAGTGACGGTCCGGAAACGTTGCTTACACAACTATCGCCCCAAAGATTATCGAAGATATATGATCAAGAATCGTTGACGCTCTGTTGACGCTCATTGTGCCATGGGTGTATCCACAATATGCAATCATTTCATTTGGTGTAGTCCATCATTCACATTGATTTGGCAGCCTTTCTAGCGTTTTCATTCACTTCCTTCTTGATCACTACATTGTTCTTTAATAATACATGTCAATATATTCTTTAAAATATAGTTTACAGTATCCACTAGTTCAGGATAATAATAATCTCCACAATCCTGTGCCATTCAATCAATGCTTGTCATCACTGCCAGGTTCGCTCAATAGGCTGCTCTGGTCTTCAAAATAATTGTTAGATGCAATACCACACAGCAGATAGTGGACTAACCAGTGGATGTTCCTGCATCAGGCAGCATATCTGGATCAAATGCTGTATTGTGCTCGCTATCCTGGGCACAGGTATCGACGGTAAATGATTCAGCAGTGGAAAGAGAAGTAAGTGTATACGCATGACCGGCCTGCAATTTGATGATTTCGAGATGTTGAGTTCCAGAAGTGGTACCAGGTGGGGCGGGTCGTGTTCCAGGTAGATGTGGCGTCGCCTCTGCAGTCGGCCATCTGTGTCGGTTGGGCGGAGGTGCACCTGTTCCTGTGCATCGCTCGCGTGGCTGCGGATTTTTTGGGGTTCCATTTGGGCAAGGAAGGCATCCGGCCAAGTGGTTTTGACTAAGCATAGCCGCGTGTCTTTCCATTGCAGCCTTCACTTCTTTATGCCAAGGCAACTCAACTCCCTACTTCGCATCTTGCAGGGCCTTGGTGAGAGGTTTCTTGATCAGATATTGCGTTTCCGCTATTGTGGAGCGCGCAAACCCTACTGTGGCAACATTTGCCATGTGCAAGGCTGGGGGCATGTCCGACTGTTCCAGCTGTACATGACCTCCCTGCCTTGCCATCGTAGCAGACATGTTGAATACCTTCAAGATATTAGTTACTGCTTCAAACAATGAGATGTGGCTGTTACATCAACCATATACCCTGCCGTAGCCTCCTCTAAGGTGAGTATACCCTGTTCAGCCCATGCACGGGGATGCATATCAGGGGATTTGTCCATGGAAATCAAGGAGCTGTCAATATCAGGATGTTGGATTTTGCGGACTGTGTGGACAAATGCCTAGGTTGACCATCGAGGTTTCGCATTACAGGCAGCAATAACTGAGTCACGTTGCTCTGGACGTACCCCCGGTGTTTGTTGTATGGTCCATTCACGGCCGTTAACCATGGTATGGATATACTCACATCTGACTGCAAGGTGTTTGTTATTAGTGCTGCTTCCAGTTTTAAGGACAATTTTCAAATGTGTATCATGGATCGCATTTTTCGTGGCGGCATTGGCCGCGTCGCGGTGGATTAACTGGTTTCTTCGTTCTTGCTGTGTGCCGATGATTGACGTACTTGATGAAGCCCCTGCCAATTCGCTTGATTTGGATTCGCTCTGACCTGGCTGAGGTGGTTGTGTATCCGTAATTTGCTGGTGAGGAATAGAAGAGGAACACGCATCAGCAACAACTATAGTTTCCGTCAGAAACACCCTGGTGTTCCGGACGGCTCTGGAGGAAACTCGTACCCTCCGAGGGCGAATGACACGCTACTGGTCACCCAGGCAATGGGTCGCCTTGCATACGTACTTCTTTACTTTGTGGTGACGTTTACTCACCATCAGAAGGACACGCGTGTTACACTCTTTGCAGGAGCTGCTGTTCTGCTGAAGCCGTTTACACAACACATGGCGATGTTAAATCATAGCTACTACTTATTGTTGAACAATTTTCAAAACTTATGCATTCAGTTTGTATTCTCATCTATGCATCTATGTATCAATATAGCTACCTATCTACACACGGTATATCTGGACTGGCAGCATGTGGTGATTGTTAGCAATTCGAGGAGGGCCAGAAGATGACTATCCAGTGAACTCAAAGATACCCTCCGAGGCCATATTCAAGCCATTTTGGAGATGCAATTGGAGACTGAGATTGAGAGAACTCAGAGATGCACTCTGAGGCCATGATCAACCGAGTTTGGAGATGCAATTGGAGACCGAGATTGAGTGAACTGAGAGATGCACTGGGAGGCCGTGATCGAGCGAGTTTGGAGATGCACTTTGATGCCGTGAGCGAGCAAGTTTGGAGATGCAATTGCAGACCGAGATTGAGTGAACTCAGAGATGCACTCTGAGCTGTGATCGAGCGAGTCTAGAGATACACTGGCCGGGAGCTATGATCGAGGGAGATTAGAGGAGCACTCGATCTAGAGGCGGTCGATGGGAGGGGCGCCAGGTGATGAGACTCCATTGATTGGTTATTCAACTTGAAACCGTGGGAATGTGACGAAGTCACTTTACCTTTGAAGCTCTTATGGAGAAATGGCTGGTGGCAGTCAATCTGTGGGGAGGTACACCCGAAGCTGAAGCTACATTCAGGGGTGCACCTGAAATCGAGAGCATGAATGGACAACAGACAATCTTATGTGTATGCTGTACTCAGTGTATGCTGTACTGGGTGTATGCTGTACTGGGTGTATGCTGTACTCGGTGTATGCTGTACTCGGTGTATGTTGTAGTTGGTGTATGCTGTACTCGGTGTATGCTGCACTTGGCGTATGCTGCACTCGGTGTTAACTCATGATGATGGCATCGAGAGATAGGGAGGGATCCCTAAACTTTGTGTGCTTGAAATGATGGTAGAGTTGTGGACGAAAAAGAGAGAGATGGGGGATGAAGATGGGAATGATATGGAGCATAGGAGCGTTCCTGTGCAATCAGGGGTACGACTGGCCGGATTGTGTTTAGAAGACCTCGTATTGGTGTTATCACCCGCCGAATCGGGACTTGTACCTGCCGCATCAGCGATGGTAAATTGACTCTCACACGAAATTCTCTTAACCCCCAGTTTCTCATCCTGATTTCCCCCATCTCCTCTGATCTCTCTCTTTCTTGTGCTCAACTCTACCATCACCTAAGAACACAGAGTTAAGTCATCCTTCTCTATCTCTCCATGTCATGATCATGACTTAACACCGAGTACAGCATCATCCGAAGATCGACAGTCTCCCGCTCCCAGCCAGTTTCCCATCTGTTGGCGGCTGCTGTTGTACTCAAATCTCTACATTCCCACCATTACAAGTTAACTAATGAATAGAGTCACAGCAGCTGTCGCGCCTGACTCCAAATCAACCGCTTCCAAGTACTCCTCCAATCGCGGTCGATCGTAGCCTGCAAGTGCATCTCCAAACTCGCTCAATCACGGCCTCCCAGTGCATCTCTGAGTTCACTCAATCACGGTCTCCAAGTGCATCACTGAAGTTACTCGAACCTGGCCTCCAAGTGTATCTCTGAGTTCACTTGATCTCAGCCTCGAAGTGCATCCCTCAACTCGCTTGATCAATGCCTCCAGGTACATCGTTAATTAGCAACAGCGGGCGTATGGAGATACAGGTGTAACGGTGGTGGACTGAGCAACTGGAAGTACACATTCCGGAGACCCGGGGTAGATTGACATCATCTCATTTTCATCTCATCTTATCATACAATGAAAATACACAGTCTATCTTGCCCAACATTTGGTCTCACTCGCTCTTTCCGAGATGTTGTGGATCCACCCTAGTGCCTGCATTCTTACTGCCAGGTAGTATCATATCTCCTCACTTTCTTCTTAGGCTCCTCGAGCTAGAATCTCGAATTATGCTCCCCTACCATCTGTGGCCAGATAGAGAGTATGTATATAAATAGAGATACTTGAATAATGCATGCCATATTATGAGGTAGCGAATCTGGTGACTGTAACAAAGAAGAATATGATAGAGGACATGCTGTGTGCTTATGGAACCCTGAGTGTGGCTTCCGGACCGATTTACATTGTCCTGCTGTATTCAATCAATCCATTCCGACTTATGGTCACAGTTGCCCATAACGCCAGTGTTCATTTACAATTGGATACTGACAGAGCGAGAAGACACGGCAACACAAGGATCGGAGGGCGATAGGCAATGTGACGCGTCGGATTGGCGCCAGGCACGGAGTCCTCTGCCACCGGGTTGTCTGTGACAGCCCTCACGGAGCGCATCCACTCTGACGGATCCATTCCGCCCAGACGGAAATGTATTTTGCTGGTGTGATACTGAAAAGAAGTGGGAAGTCCTGAGGCTTGCACAGTTAGCCTCATGTCAGAATGGAATAATTAGTTGCCAACATGTGCTTTATATGCAAGATGAATCCTGCTGCATATAGCTGTAAGTGCGGGGATTTCGCACACCGCCATGATGTGCAATGAGTCAGTCTGATGTTATTTGGTCATTGATAGGGATGAATTGAGGTGTATGACAGCTGACATCGCATGATTGTCAGCTGTACATAAGACATTGTTCGGGTGAAAGGATGTCTGCTGATGTGTGTCTCAAATAATCCCCGGGATGATACATGAAACTGATGCTAACAATCAAGTCATGACATACTGTCACCCTAACTATTCCCGGTGTATTGACAGTCAAAAGGGAAGTTTTGCTTTGTTCAAGATGAGTCAACATACCAACCATGACATGGAAGACACAGATCAGCAACAGTGCAAATCGACTATAGGCTGCGCTGCACACACATGCACACATGTGCAGCTCATAGCAACCTGCCTGTGGACCCCTGCATGACCCGCATCCTGTACTCATCTATAGTCGAATTATACAGATGTGAACATGGGCCTATGGAAATCTATATGGCTGCCGGCCAGAGATGGACCTATACTTGTGTTTACTGCATGCTGGTATACTGGCACTGTACACACTATCGCTGCAAGTCTGCATTATAGCCCACTTGCGATTGAACGCCTGATTTAGAACCTGATCGAGAACCAGCTTGGAAGAGCCGCGTGTCGGGAGGAGTACAGTTTTCCACCACTGGAATCCTTTGGCTGATGGCAAACTCTCACTTTGTGGAAGCTTTGGCTAATGGAAGGCTCTAGGTATGTAGAAGCTATCACGCAAATGTTGACGTAGCCAACCTACTTGTCTAAGTGCTTTGGGTACAATGTTCATAATCACAGACGCCATCACCATTTGGGTCATCACCATCTCCATCATCATCATCGCCAACATCACCATCAGCCCCAGCCCAAAAGCGCACACCTATCCCCACAATCTGTGGGAAGCCAGCACCAGATTCCGCTGGACGATCAGAGTCGGAGATCTGCCCATAGTGTTAGCAACAGGTCCGGGTAACCTGCCAGCGGTCTGGGTTTGGACTGGAAAAACGGTTTGGTTTGGTTTCAGAACCATTCAATAACCCAACCCGCTGCATCTTGGTGGGCCACACCTGGACCCACACCCATCAACTCACCAATTTCGCGGGATTTGGCTACACCCATTGGTTCCAATCTCCGGTTCTGCATGTTGGGTTTTCTATTTCTGGTCGCATTCAGATATCCTACTGTTAATCGCAAAAGATAGATGTTTGTACATCTTTGTCATTTTTGAACTTATCGGCAGCCTGTAAAATGAGAACAACAAGAGATACGTGCCCTACCCCATTCTGAAAATGAGCGTCAACCGAGTGTCAATGATTGATGGTGCTGATTCATGGGTAATCTGAGTGGCGACAGGTTACTGACAGTCATAAACGTAGTATTGACTGCCTTTATTGGTGAAAACGTGAGCACCACGCCCCCCTGCCCCATGATGAAAATCTGTGTCAACAGAGCATCAACGATATCTGGCCTTGCCTCATGATTAATTAAAGCGCGATGTGACAGTTATTATCGATAAATGAAGTTTTGACTGTTTCTGTATGCTCAAACGCCTAACAAACAGTATGTTGCAGGTTTGTAAATGAAATAAGTTGTTACTGTCTGGGATGCAGTCGCGGGAATATACGTTGCATATCTGCAAATAGAAGAGGTGAAATCACTGTTGATGGATGCTTATGATCCAGCGCCACTTATAATACCAAAGATGCAAGCCCAAAAATCGTTGACGCTCTGTTGACGCTCATTTTCATGCTGGGGCAGGGAGCATGCCGCTACTTTTTTGGCTATAAAGGAGGCCAATACTCCATTTATGACATTCTGCAACCATTCACAACTCAGATTACCAAAGATGCAAACCCAAAAATCGTGGACGCTCCTTTGACAATCATTTTCAACATGGGGCAGCGAGCCTGTCATTTTGTCTTTGCCTTACAACAGGAAACGATACTCCATTTATGACAGCCCGCAACCATTTACAACTCTGAATACCAATGATGCAAAACAAAAATTGTTGACACTCTGTTGACGCTCATTTTACTATGTTATATTCTCAAAATCTGCTGACAGTAATAATTGTATTCACAATTAGTTCAGCTTATTGGATGCCATTCAGACTCATTTAGCAACGCTCCCATGGCTAGGCTAGGTCCAGTAATATTCTTGCATGGATCACTATCATTATGTTGATATTTAAGTATCTCTTTGAATTGGGCATGTTGCCTGCTGTATTACAGTTCATGAACAAATATTTACATGAAACTGCTCATTATTCTCCCAAAGTATTTCTCTAAGTCAAAGTCTAGGTCAAGCAACATAGAGATCCAGGTGAAAAATCATTGACCCATGCTGTCCTACTTTTTCTTGTTTCACTTATTCCTTCTAGTTTCCATTGCACTGACCGTCTGGATCGACATTTCAGCCTTTGGCTTCGACCTCCGTGGTGGCCGAATCAATCCAGGAACATTTTGTTGGGCACACACCTCTTGCTGCTTTGGGGTGTCTGGATTCAGGATCACATTGTCTTGGTCTAATTTAGATTCATCGTGTGCCTCCCAGCTGTCTTCGCTCAGATTTGGATTTTCCAAGTCATCATTCCGGTGAAGCAAATCTCCGGAATCGGAAATGCTTTCGGGTGCACGATTCTCATCACTGGCCGTCTGATCTCGGTCGATTTTCTTCATTCGGCATATATTCAATAATTGAGTTCGTCCTCCAGGGAGGTCTATTGAAGACAAAGCTGGTGGCTGAGGTGATCTTTCTGACAATTTAAATGCAGCTGCACAATGAGGTTTGAAGGTTGTCCAGGATGCATTAACGATCTCTTCAGGATCTGAAAAATATCCTACAGCTGTCATCTGCTTGTTTTGAGCGCGTGACTCCTTCTGGGTAGCCCGGACATTTTGGCTGCCCTGCCACATCTCCAAAAAGTCGTGGACCTTGGCCATTTTGTGCAATTTCCTGTCCGCTGCTGCTTTGTTCAGTTCTATGTCATTTTCAGCTTCGGTCGTATCCAATACAGGATCATAGACTGAATATATCCCATTAGTGGGTCATGCACACTGCCTTAAAATGACTTTTACGCGAAGGGTCATGGCTGCAGTTTTCGACTGCCGCCATCTGGTGACATTCTACCCAAGGGAAAAACTGGCCTCCACACCGACACCATGTGGTATGATAGAAAATATGGCCTGTGGCACATCGGAGAGAGCGGCGTACTTTCAGTCTGTCTCTGCTTGCTGGTGCCACCAGTTGGTAATATTGGGTAACCAAAATGTACTGCTGATCCCATTGGGGTCAGAGTGGTAGTCATCACCATCTGGATTCATTTGCCCCTTGTTCTTTGGTGCTTCACTCAAGGAATTCAAATGAAGACTTGCAGCTGTCAACAAGCGTGGTGCATGATTACTGCGTCCGGGTGTCATTGTAGCCACATTTCTAGGCATTGAGTATTCATTATCATCACTGGACAAATTATATGGATCAAAAGATGATTGACCAGATCGAGAAGCCGATGTGCAGCAGGGGTTGTTCCTCGCAATTCTTTCGGGTTAATTGACTGAGAGTCGCTGGTGTTTGTCTCAGTATTTGTTTTCCACATACTTCAGAAACACCTCCTGATATTGTGTGGTATATGATGCCTCGTCATCAGGATTGATATCCATTCCCTTGTCCCACTTCCTAAATGATTGCAGTTTCCGAAAAGGATCAAGGATCTGTGCTGAAATGAGATGTTGAGTGGTCATTGGAGTGACTTCGGAATAATATTTGGACAGCTCCTGTCACGTATACTTCATGGGGAATAGTGTTAGCAACGGTTCCAGATTTGGACCCGGTGGGTATTATAGGTCTGCGTGGCAAAGGCCTTACCATATCAATAATCGACGATTTTTTAAGTGAACTGTCCAATTAAGTCCATGAATATTGGTCAGAAGATTTAGCATTTGGTATATCAAATATGCAGCTTTGCATGGGGCTTCTTTTGGTGTTCTCCGATTTTCAATATCATGAAAATTCAGCAAGCTATTGTGCAAAAACCTCATTTTTGGGCCCAAAATGGCACCTTTTTCAAAGCCACTATCTAAGTTTTTGAGATATGCAAAATCGAAGACTACCAAAAGATGCACCGTGTGAAACTGCATATTTAACATACCAAACACTGAATTCTCTGATCAATATTCATGGACTAAATTGAGGGAACCGTTTGGTAAAAACCCGAACCGAACCGGCTGGTTCCGGGTTTTCTAGGAACCGCTATAGTTGAAATGGTCCGAAAACAGAACCGTTGCTAACACTAATGGGGAAGTATACGTCTTCCTTCCTTTGGTTCTTCTTCTTTACCAAAGCTCGCATAATGCCATCCATATGATTGAACATGTCATTGAAGAGAGTGATGACGTGACGCAGAGTAACCATATGCCATTTTGACATCCACAGGGTCCAGTATTGGAATGGCCTTAAGACTTTCATGATGTAATTGATGATAGTCCATTCGTGGTGTCTTGTGAAGAGTCACCGGTAATCGCAGTATTTCGGATTCTTGAGCCACCCAGGGGTGAATTCTCGTACTCGGTAGGCTGGGCCAAGCAACTCAATTGTGGAATTCCACCGTGTTTGCACATCCATAATAGGTAGTACGGCGATGCGTACCATAGCTTTTTGACAGTCAATACACTCCTTTCGACAACCAGGTTTCAGCATCATCAATACCGCAAGCATTCGCTGCTATACAACCGTCATTTTCAGTTCTTTCAACATTTCCTCAATTAGGTGCTTTCTAAATTATCTTCACTAAACCTGGCTTCATGGCCGACTCCTTGTTGATTCTAGCATTGCCTTACCTTCGGAGTCGTTGACTCTTCCGAATGTCTGTGCTTTCATTCTCTCGAAATAGTTGATTGTGCTTGTGCACTTCCCATGACTTGGTGAGGCATTTTACCCCCAGACTGCTCATGAAGGCACCTAAAGCAAGCTGAATGACGTATGCCATACATGGTATGTGGTTCCGCAAAGCAGGCCATTTGATTCCGGAGGGTTGAACTGCTGACTGTAGTTCCCGGGTCATTGAGTAATTTGATGAAGCATTATCAGTCATAATCCCAAGTGAACAGGCGTTGGTAAGCCCAAAACGCTCAAGAACTTCTTTCCGATCTGTGGCTAGCCTTGCCCCAGTATCTTGACCCTTGACTTATTATCATCAGTTATCTTTGGAAATAGGAACAGAAGTGGGAATCAACCTCATCAAACGGAAGTTGCATTTCACACAATGCCGAATTTGGATCCATATAGTATGCAATCACCGAGGGTATGGCTAATTTATTCATTGATGTCCACCAGTCTAAATCCAAGCTAACTTTATTTCTTGACGGCAATAGCTTCTTAGTTGCATCCACTGTCAGTGAATATTCCCTCCCGCAAATGTTCCTAACAATGCTGGCAGATGGTGCCACGAGATCAATGTGTAGTGCGTTATATGACCGGCATCGCGCTAGTTTCGATATAGCATTCGATGAAATCTGAGCCAAAACAAATTGTAGCATGAGGTAGCGATTCCAGGTGTCGTGGCGCAATTCGGCAGTTTCGAAGTCCTTATCAGCCAGTTTAGATCGTTTTGTCTGCCATCACAGTTAATATGGCCAAGGTCCAGATGGGAAATATTAATGTCAATTGGGACCTGACCATTGTAGTTCCTCGACTTCCTTGTCTCTTCAGGATGGCCAAAGATGTTTCATAGACCGTTGACATAGTCATTTCAGATACGTCTGACTCGGTTAATTCATTCAACTTTGCGATGTGCCCTTTTGCCAGCAAGTGTTTGCGTATTGAGCTGGTACCATGTTCTGATGGATGACGAAGAACTTGGTGACAAACGATACATATGATTCCAGGGTTGCGGATCATCTCAATTCCGCAGTTCAAATAGAATCGCGACGAAGGGGCATATCAAGAATTATTCCAAGCCATTGAAACTTTCGAGTCCACATTCATAGAAGTCCACCAAGCATTGAACATCATTTGAAGGGTCAGATCATACAAGTCACGAATAAAGACACAGTCACTTTCGGAAGATATCATAACCTATCGCCACGAGGTGGTTAGAGATTTTGAATCGGACATGGAGTTAGGAATGTGATCACTGTGTAATTCGAATTGAATAACAGTCAAAAGCTATGACATCGCACAATAAGCTGTTGGTTATTAAATAATGACTCTAGAGGAATCAGCAAGGAAAAGGTGAAACCTGTGACACATTGCCACGGACACTTGAATATAGCAGGCGGAAGTGATATTGTTACGAACATTGTTGCCTATCAAGCCAGCCTATACAATGATTATTGTGCAGTACAGGTGCACTGACCCTTGATTGTTGAAGACGGAAGACCAAACATCGTTGACACTCCATTGATGCTCATTCGTAGGAGGTGATAGCGATTTGTGCACTACCGTTTTTGCTGATAAAGGTGGACACCATATTGGTTATGCTATAAAGACTTCGCAGAGCCCTTCGATTTTCTAAAATGGAAGACCATTAATCGTTGACACTCCATTGATGATCATTTTTAGGAGGTGGCAGTAAAATCGTTTGAATTATTTTTTGGAGGTTGTAGCGATGTCGTTAGGGTTCATTTTTGCTGAGGAAGCCAGCCAATACCATCATTATGTGACGATTTTGAACAATAGCCCTGGGAGTTTTCATGTTGCAGAACTAGAAATGGTTGTCACTCAATTGATGCTCATTTTTATGATGCGGCAATGAGTGTGCCGCGTACCCTTTCAGCCAAAAAAACACCCAATAGTTTATCTTTCGCAACATGGGACGATGGAGCATGTAAAATTGCTGACAGTGTAAGACGAAACATTGTTGACGCTTGGTTGACGCTCATATTTATGAGGTGGAAGCGATATCGTAAGCATCATTCTTCGGAGGTGGTAGCGATATCAATAGTGTTAGCAACTGTTCCAGTTCTGGACTCGGCCGGTTTTTTAGGTCTGTGTGGCAACGGCCTTACCCAATCAAAAATCGACGATTTTACCAGCGAACCATCACTTTAAGGCCACAAATACTGATTGGAGAGTTTGGTGTTTGGTATGTAAAATATGCAGCTTTGCACGGTGCATCTTTTGGCAGTCTCAGATTATTGTTATCTTGAATTCTCAGCAAGCGGCAGCTCGAAAACCTCGTTTTTGAGCCAAAAATCACCATAATTTCAAAGCAGCTTGCTCAGTTTTAAAGATATCGAAAATCGGAGACCATGAAAAGATGCGCCGGCTGTAGCTGCATATGTCATGTCCCAAACACTAAATCATTGGATGAATATTCGTGGACATAATTGAGGGAACAGTTTGGCACAAACCCGGACCAAACCGGCCAGGTCCGGGTTTTCTTGGAACCGCTATAACGCAAACGGTCCGACCACGGAACCGTTGCTAACACTAGATATCAATTCCATCAGTTTTGCTGAGAATGGAAGTCAACACGACCAATATGTGACGATTTCGATGAATAGCCCTGGTACTCTCCATGTTACCAGTCTAAAAGTTGTTGACGTTCCATTGAAAGTCATTTTTCTCATGCCACAATGAGTGTGTCGTTTACCTTTTTCGCTAAAATGATGCCCAAGAGTTTATTTTTGGCAAAAAGGACTGTGCATCATGTATGATTTGTGAAAGTGTAAGACTATAAGTCGTTGACGCTCCATGGAGGCTTACATTGAACACATCCTAACTAGTGTTTGCAACGGTTCCAACCCGCTAGAACGGTTCCGGGTTAGGGTTGGAACCGGACCGGAACAGTTGCAACAGGCTTTACCACACGAAAACCCGGACCGTTGCAATTGGGCCGGTTTTACCCCCAAAAGCCCGGCATTTCAACACCACAACTTTCGCTCCAATTAAGTATTTGAGTCCTGATCGTATCGTGACATGATCAGTACGTAGAATGTGCAGTTCTAGCCGCTCTTGCACTTCCCGATTTCAGATTTGCGATCCGACCAATACTCGTTGAGTCGCTATCGAAAACCCACGAATTTCGCTTGAAATGAGCCCTTTTTCCACAGCCACTCAACGAATATCGGTCGGATCATGAATCTGAATCCGGGAACTCAAAGCACGGAGAGAACTGCACAATCTACTTACTGCACATGTTTTGATATGATCAGAACTCAAATACTTAATTGCAGCCAAAGTTGTAGGAACCGCAATATTGAAACCGCGGGCCAGTTCCAACCTGGGCGAAAACCCGTGGGTATATGTCCGGTCCTGGTAACAACCCGGCGCTTGTCACCCGGTTCGGGTTGCTTGGCGGTTCCTGACCCGGACCGGGGCCTCCGGGTCGGGTCCAACCCGGACTGCAGCCGGGTAACCCAGAACCGTTGCTAACACAATCCTAACTGTCATTGTATGTTCAATAACTGTATGATATGAATGGAATAATTATTCTTGACAACTAATGAATCGTCTCAATGTATGATTATTTGCATCCAGAACCTCCATGGCCTCTCAATTTCAGCACCACCACCATACACGTTATCTGAGTGATGGATAATGCAGCTAGCGCGCATCCCCACGCTTTGGGCCGGCAATTCACTGTATGTTGATTTCAATGCTAATTATTGATTGATATAGCCCGACATCCTCACCTGTCCTGATGGAGCTCTTTTTCCTCAATTTCCATGATGTACCATAAGCTATTTTCCAAATCTCAAGCATGTGTACCAGGTCTGAGCAGAGAGTTATCCAAGTGGATGCATGTATGAATGCAGCATGACGGTTGTCATGCAGACAAATTCGTATTGCGCACTGACCGCTCCTTCAATAACCTGTATGACATCACTCACTTAAATTCTATTAGTCAATGTCGTCACTAATTCAGTGTGTACATTACCACTTGACAGAAACAATAAAGACGCTATGGAGTTTATTTGTTGTCATGCCGCACAATCTGTACACTAGCACCTTTGCAAGGTACGTACCACCCTTGCACTTGCCCAGACCCATTATCATTTCTCACAGTTTGGTCACTGAAATCAAGTATCAGCTGACATGAAGCAAAATAGGTTAACGAATTGCTTTTCTACTTGATATGATGTCAACAATAGTAATTTGTCTATCTATTCAGCCGGCAACGCACACGCTGTCACCATCTCTTCGTCCAAATTCCATATCTATATGGAGATGAGCTAGTTGGGAAAATGCACCAGTAAAGGCTTACAGATTCCATAGGCTTCGCTTTCTTAAACAGTGAGGAATTGGGCTCCTGGTCTGGCGAATATGACACTATGCATTCATTCGACTGCGTCATCCCTGAACCTAGCTTCAGAAAACTACTTCCTGGTCGAGAAGTCCGGTGCGGCATTTGCGATATTCCGCGGATGATGTCAAGAGATTCTACTATCTCTCGACCTGTTGTGGGTGCTCCATTAGCTGTGTCATCATACGTATACGGTTTGACAACTGCTGGAACCTTGAATTCGGTTGTGCTGTACATCTTATCCCATTTAGTGAAGGAGTCGGCCGCGTCCCCCCATCTCGGTTGTGTCAATCTGTCATGCTTTCTATGTTTTTGCCGAATTCTCTCCATGCGCTGCTCTACGGTTTTCGAGATCGTTCCCATCATCCAGCCGGGTTCATCATCTTCGCACAGCTTGCCGTGTGGTGTATCTTCATCATCTTCCCCATCCTCCTCGTCGTCCAAACTTGCAAGATCACTCAGACTTCCTCCGATAGCATCCAACATCTCCTCAACCATTTGTCCAGGCTCGCTGGAAGTCAATCCCCCGCTTTCAGCACTTCTCATATTTTCCTGCTCCTGCTGAATTGCTGGCTCTGCGTCCTGAACTTGCTTTCTTGCAACGGCGGTTTCTCACTCCACATAATCCTGAATCCAGTTCTCTTTCTCTTTGGTATCCATAATGTTCGTTTGTTGTCTTCTATCTGTCGCAATCTTCTTTTTGGATCGCAAGCTACACAATGCACGTAGGGCTCGGACTCCATCAGCTTCGAAGCCGCTCTTGCCTTCAATCGCTTGCTGATGTTGTCCTGTGGATTGATTGGTCGATTTGCCGTACTTGTCAGCTGGAAGTGGTGAATACATCTTGTTTGGAGCATTGACCATTGTAGTTTGTGTTGACTCAGTTGTTGGGCGAGATGTTGGATGTTGCAAGATTTGGATGATACAGATGGAAGCTGCGTCTTTCATCTCAAGGTTGGTACGTATGATCAGCTTGGATACGCAAAATCTACCATTTGACCATCACTAAAATGGAAATAGTTATGCTAACAATACAGTTTGACTCGGTTTTTAGCGTCAGTTTGATGTAAGATCCCTGGGATATCTTGAGACAAACATCACCAGACGTCCTTTCCCAAGAAGCAAATCCTGTACATATGAGACAATGATGAGATTCCGGCTGTCGTAAACAACTATGAATTTTGGTAAACAAACAAACAAAGCCGGACCGACTTATTGCAAATCGCTGAATGGTTTGAGACCCCTGCAATCTGCAATCAAATGCAGTATGACTTAACTTGAGTGTAACGTGCAACTTGGTAGTTACTTATTCCATTTTGATTTGTAGCGAAGTATATATTCCTCAGGACTTCCCACATCTTTTCGTTATCATCTTGCTCTCCAATTCTATACCAGCAGATCATGGCTACTAACACTCCTCAGGCAGGTGAGAACGGTACTAAACCAGGCAGATCACCGGGCATTACACCCAATCCGTCCGTCTCCGGCAGACAGCAAGGATGCAGACACCAGTAAGTTCACCACAATGCTGCCATAGCGGCCACCAACAATATGACCCAGGATGCACATTTCAAAATCGTTCGTATAACTGCCGGAAGCAACAAGAATAAGAAACAGTACTCAATTGGATGTGAGTATATCCATATCACAGTAAGTGACGGTCAACCACCCATATGATAACCAGCGGGTATATGTAAAGAGCTCCATGACCAATACATTTCTGCCTGTAATGGGAAACCTCCATTGTCCACCAAGGCGCTTTTCCGCCCAGTCCGCAAAGTCAAACATCATGATGTCATCAGCTCGGGGAGTGTCACTGACAAAATTCATGATAAGCATCCCCGAGAGTGGACAAAACAGGCTTCAATCACCTTAGAGGAGGCTATGGAAGCGTATAAGGTGGAGGTCATTGCTGAATCTCAATACTAGATGCTGCAACTACTTTCTTGTTGGTTTTCAACATGTCTGCAACAATGGCAAGGCAAGGAGATCGGGTACAGCTCGAACAGTCCGACATGCGTCATGCATTCAATATGGCCAAAATGGCCAAAGCCAGGTTTTCGCACACTGCGATACAGGAAACGCAATATATGATCAAGCTTTTTCGGGCCGAAGTCAGCGATGAGAAGAAAATGGGTGTTGGGTTGCCTGGGAATAAAAAGGTGAACGCTGCAATGGAAAGGCAGCCGGCTATGATTCAACATAACCACACAGACGGCTGTCTTCGTTCGCAAAATGACACAGCGCCGAATTCGCAGACACACAGGAGGAGCAAAGGTACAGGTGCTCTTCCAACAGTCTGACGCAGATGTCAGACACCAGATCTGATGCGATATCCGCCCGGAAGGCCATCACCAATGGGAACGCAATTTCCCCCCGGAAGGCCATCTCCACCCAGAATGCCATCTCCACCCAGAATGCCATCTCCGCCCGGAGAGCCGCCTGCCCCACCTGTTCCCATTCAGGGCAAACAGATCGCATAACAACAATTTGCCAACCGCTAGTGCGCATTCATTTGTTCCTCTTCCCAAGACTCACCCTGTCAATCTTGATGCATTGGCCGAAGATAGCTTAAACAGTGAAGATTATGATCCAGACTTGCTGACTGATGAAAGAACATCATGTGGTTAGTACACTATCTGCGGTGTCTGAATGCTGCTGAAGTACATTTTGAAAACGTGAGCTGCCAATTGAATGTACATGTCGGTGGAAACAAGCATTGTTCGAAAGGAACAGGATTCTTAGTGCATTATAATCTACAATTTGCGGCCACTTTAAAGTATATTTTTAAGGCTATGTTTATATTCAATATTCAAGAACAATGTGGTGATCACGGACAACGTACATGAAGTCGTTCGAATGGCTGCCAAAACATCGTGAATGACAAACTATGCCAAATTGAATGATTGCACATTGCACATACGACCATGGCAAAATGAGCATCAACAGAGCGTCAATGATGTTTGCTTCTGCATCCTTGGTAATCTGGTTTGTAAATCGTTGCACACTGCTGATAAATGGCGTATTGGCAGCCTTTACCGCCAGATAGGTATGCACGGCAGTCACTGCCCCCTTCTGAAAATGAGCGTCAACGTAGCGTCAATGGACCATCAACTATATGTCGCTATGCATCTTGGGTTACCTGAATCGCAATGTCTGGTAATAATTCATATACTATGTACTGGCTGCCTTTGCAGTGAAAACAGCGCAGGATATCTTCTTTACCCCATCATGACAATGAGCGTCAATGGAGCTTCAACAATTTTTGGTCTTGTATGTCAGGTAAATAAGATGTCATTTGGTAGTAGTTAAGCATAATACCAGTATTAGAGGCCTTTATTGGGAAAAGAGAAAGGAGCACAGTCTCTGCCCCATTCTGAAAATGAGCGTCAACATAGGGTCAACAATTTTTGGTCTTGTAAGGCAGGTAATGGCAAAGTGGTTTGTTCGCTGTTATACATGACCAACGTATTCGCAGCATTTGTAGGCAAACAAGGATGTGACACTGTCACCTCTCCATTCTGAAAACTTTGTAACCCCATTATGAAAATGAGCGTCAACGGAGTGTTAACAATATGTGGCCTTGCATACTGAGTAATCATGGCATCACGCGGATATCAAAGCTTATAAGAGATGTATAGACCACCTTATAAGCAACAATACAGAATATAGAAGGAGAAACCTTGATTCCAAAATAATCGATATTGCAAACTGCAAAATATGCAAACAGTGATTATTAGGTGTTGATTAAGCTGTTTTCATTAAATACTATTATCAGGCAGCAAAAACAAGAGCAATATATGAATCAACAAATGGAGCTGCTGCACAACCCACTGACAACCCGCCCGATTCAGATGGGCTATGGATATCCATCGAACCTTACCTGAAATGACGTTTTGGGACATTTGACAACGAGGACAGCCAATTTGGAAATGGTTCTGTCCCAACATGGACCCGGACCCAGAACGACGCACTGGAACCATTGCTAACACTAGCTGCACTGAGTAACCACATTGCATGCATGGTGCAAGTCATACAGCTAGCTTCAGGTTCATTCAACAGCAGTCTCGGTGTATTATGCCATACCAAGTCTTGGGAAGCCCATGAGCACGATCAGCAATCTGGAGAGATTGCAAGCATATATATTCAGAACAGTCCAAGACTTCGAAAAGAGAGAAATGCTAGAATCAATAAGGTGTCGGCCATGAGACCAGGTTTAGTAAAGATAATTGAGAATGTCCATATTTCAACATATTTTGAAAGTCCTGAAACTGACCTTCATATAGCACAGAATGCCTACTGTATTGATTATGCTGACACCTGGTCGTCGAAACATGTTCATTGCCTGTCAACAAGCCAAAGTCCACATCCCACTACTTCCGATTATGGATGGGAAGACATGTTGTAACTCTACACTGGAGTTGCTTGTGCTTGGGTACTGTTTACCCTAATTCACATGCGAGTGCGTTCAAAATCCATAATACAGTGATTTCTGGCCACACTTCACCACACAAGATCAATGAAGCATTGTGAATCATGTGATGGAAGTATTGAGGCGATTCCGATATTGGACCTTGTGGTTGTGGAAGAAACACACTGTCAAATTGCATCACCTTGTCATAGTCTATAATGACCTGTTCCATCATATCGATGGCGTGATGCAAGCTTTGGCAAAGAACAAGACTAAATGGAAGGAAGACTTGTTCTTCGCTGTGAAGTTAGCTCAACAGAAGCTGCGCAAATGTTACGCTGAAGTGATTCCAACGACGGACATGCTTCTCATTTCTGCACATAGCCTCGATTCTTTCTGCAAGTTGCGATTTTTTAGCAAGTGGGAGAAGGGAATGGATTTCAATCCTGAGGACAGGACATTCTATACTACCCAAAACCAAGAGGCTTTTCTGAAGTATGTGGAGAATGAATAATGTGCCAAACATCGACATGTGCCGGTCAACAAAATCGAAACCTTACCGAGCAGCAAACTTGTCCTCTGTGCGATGGCTTCTGCATTCTTTCAATCATCCATTGATCCATATGTTTTGTCCAGCGATGATGAAGAGTACTTAACACATATCAATGTCGCTGAGGAGACACCCGGAATACGTGATTGTGGAGCACACTCATTGACCACCGCCAGGCACTATTTTAATTCACCACCCACAGCACCAAAGCACTGGGGGCAAATTATTCCAAATCTCAATGATTATAACTCTGACCTGATGGAGATTAGTGTTACATTTTGGATACAGGACATAGCCGACAGGTGTTGTCAACCGCAGGAAACGCACTCAATGTATGTGGATCTCCGAAATGTGAAGCACGACAGATTATGTATCATATCAAATGGTGTCAGAGTGGAGGTCAGTTTTCCCTTTGTCCTAGATGTTATCGGTGGGAGGCAGTCAACCACTGCAGGTGATACCCTTTGCGGAAAAGTCGCCCTAAGGCAGTTTACTCGAGCCAATAACAGGATATTGGCAGGCGCTAACCCAGAATTGCATACCATCAACACAGAAAATGACTTGGAAATGAAGAAAGAGGCAGAGAGAAACGAATTGCACAGAATGGTCGAGGTCCATTACTATTTGGAGAAAAATCATTGAATTTTATATAATAATGCTGAATCTTTTATGTGGCAGGGCAGCCAAGACCTATGTGCTACCCAGAAGGAATCTCGTGCTCAAAACCACCAGATGACTGCCATATGATTCATTTCTGACACCGAAAAGATAGTCAAAGCAACCTGGTCACTATCTCCACGTGAATGTGTGGCTGCGTTTAAACTATCAGAAAGATCTCCTTCGCCACCAGCTTTGTCTGCAATGAACCTTCCTGGAGGACGAACTCAAATATTGAATGATCGCCAAATCCGAAGAATCAACTGTTATTCAGTCGAAATTGATGAGAATAGCACACCATACAGTATATCGGGAACCGAAGATTTGCTGAACTGGAATGGGCACGTTGATAGTTCGACTGACAGCGAAGACGATTGCGCAGAAAACATTGAATCTGAAACTGAGTGAGCAAATGGCGTTGAGGCTCCGGAATGCCCAGAGGCGCGGGATGTGAGCATGTTGCCAAATGTTCCCTGATCAATTCTGCCAATATGAAAGTCAATGAAACATGGTGCAATGGTGGAATTGACGGTCAATGCAGTCGAGACGAGAAGGAATAAGGCAGTGAAGGAAAAGTAGGACAGAATGCCTCAATGTTTCACCAGCTTCTTTATGTATCTTGTCTGAGAGTTTTATTTAGAGATATATCTTGCGCAAATGGTGAGCAGTAGGTTGTGAACATCAGTGGATGAACAGATCTATGACAGCCACAATGAAGCTTTTGGCAAAATACATAAGGTTTAGTTGTGTGAGAGCGAACAGCGCAAGAATGTTACAGTGCTCGGGTTTGCCACAGGGCCAAGTCCCAATTGGTCAGAAAGGCTCCCGATAAGTTCAAATTATGATGAACACTATTATCGATGGCAGCAAATGTTCGATGCGTCATACATGAAAATAAAAGTCAACGGAGCATCAATGATTTGTGGTTATGTAAGTACTGTAAATACACTATGATTTGCTCGCTGTTATCCATAAATGATGTATTGGCAGCGTTTATAGGAACAGGTGATTGCAACACGGTCACCGCCTCATTCTGAAAATGAGTGTCAATGGAGAGTTAATGATGTTCAGCTTCGCATCTTGGATGATTTCTTTGCCAATTCATTGCAGTCATCCATTTATGTGATGTTGGCAGCCTTTACTGGCAAAAACAACAGCGACATGCTTACTGCCGCATCCTGAGAATGAGCATCAACGGAGCATCATTCATTGTGAGTTTCGCATCTTCGGTAATTTATGTTCCGATCTGTTTCAGACATCCATTTATCTGATATTGGTATCCTTTACTGGGAAAAACAACAGCCACATGCTCCCTGCCGCATCACAAAAATGAGCGTCAATGGCGCATCAGCAGACTTAACTGTTGCAGATATGGCAATCGAGGGATCATGCAGATCTTCGCGTTTATAACGGAATTATTGGCCGCTCTGATTGGCCAACATACAATATATCAAAGGTAAAACACGAATTCCAAATTAATCGATATTGCAAGCTGCAAAGTATGCAAAAACGTATTATTGGTTGTTAAAACCGCCATTTTAATAAGAAACTATTAATACAATCCAAAAACAAGAGCCTTATATGAATCTATGGATTGACCCGCTGGGTAACCTGCTGAGAATCCACGCACAACAGATGGGTTGGGAGTTTACCATCGAACAATACCCAAGTTGACTGTTCGGGTTTATTCACACGATGGACCCTCAATTTCTGAACGGTTTGGTTTGGACCAGGAGTAGTGTCAGCAATGGTTCTGGACCGTCGCATTCGGTCCGAGTCCAGGTGGGAACTGAACCGGCCCCGAATTGGCTGTCTGGGTTGTCAACAAACCTGAACTGTCCAGTCAGGTACAGGTCCATAGAAATCTCCCTTCCTGTCTGAATTGGGCGGGTACTCAGCTGGTTGTCCAGCAGGTCCATCTGTAACTACATATAATGTGCTTGCCTTTGCTATTTGATAATAATTCACAATGAACATCGATTATTTGAGATCCAGGAATCACATTTCGCATGTTTTGCTGGTTGGGAGATTGTCAATATTTGTCTTCTTGTTTTTCTTTTAATATTTTATATTTTTGACCTTGGAGGAGGTCAGTAATGCAATTATGAGCTGAAATATCCATGCGACGCCTTCATTACCCAATATGCATCACCAGAAATTGATGACCCTCAGTTGATGCTATGTTGACAGTCATTTTCAGAATGGGGCTGAGACCATGTCACTTTCTCAATTGGCTACAATGGCAGCCTATACGTTTGTTTTGTATAACAGTGAACAAATCACTTACCAATTGCCTTGTTTATAATACCAACAATCTTTGAGGATCCATTGACATTAATTTTCACAATGCGAAACTGATTTTGTCGCTTGCTCATTTGCTGATAAAGGGTGCCAATATGTCGGTTACGCATTCCAGCAAGCATATCCCTTTCCACTTACTATACATCCATTACCAAAAAGCATTGACGCTCTGTTGAGGATCACTTTAAGATGGTAGCGAACTTGACTCTAACCATATTGCAAATACAGGCGGCAAAACTTTGATTATGGGTAAATGCTGTAGCATAGCCCTTGGATTAAAGTAGATGCAATGCCCAAGATTGTTGACGCTCTGTTGACGCTCTGTCGATGATTTGTGGATGCTCTGTTGACGCTCTGTTGACGCTCTGTTGACGCTCTGTTGACGCTCATTTTGAGATGAAGTGACATCGAGATTAACGATATTGCCTATAAAGGTGGCCAATGCCTCGATGATGGGTAAAAGCCACAGCATAGCCCTTGGATTATAAAAGACGCAACACCCAAATTCGTTGACACTCTGTTGACGGTTATTTTCATAATGGGGCTGTCACCATGTTGCTGTCTCGTTTGAGCATAACGGCTGCCAAAAAGTCGATTATGGGTAAATGTCGCAACATAGCCCTTGGATTAAACTAGATGCAACATCCAGGATTGTTGATGCTCTGTTGACGCGCTGTTGATGCTCTGTGGACGCTCTGTTGACACTCTGTTGACGCTGTGTTGACGCTCTGTTGACGCTCTGTTGACGGTCTGTTGAAGCTCATTGTCAGGTGAAGTGACATCGAGTTTGACGGATTTGCCTATAAACGCGGCCAATACTTCGATTATGGGCAAATTCCGTAGCACAACCCTTGGATTATACCAGATGCAACACCCAAATTTGTTGACGCTCTGTTGACGCTCATTTTCAGAATGAGGCTGTGAACATGGTGCTGTCTGTTTTGCACATGAAGGCTGCCGATACATGGATTATAGGTAAATGCCATAGCATAATCCTTCGATCATACAAGATTCAACACCCAAGATTGTTGCCGCTCTTTTGATGATCTGTTCATGCTCTGTTGACGCGCTGTTGATGCTCTGTGGACGCTCTGTTGACACTCTGTTGACGCTGTGTTGACGCTCTGTTGACGCTCTGTTGACGGTCTGTTGAAGCTCATGGTCAGGTGAAGTGACATCGAGTTTGCCGGATTTGCCTATAAACGCGGCCAATACTTCGATTATGGGCAAATTCCGTAGCACAACCCTTGGATTATACCAGATGCAACACCCAAATTTGTTGACGCTCTGTTGACGCTCATTTTCAGAATGCGGCTGTGAACATGGCGCTGTCTGTTTTGCACATGAAGGCTGCCGATACATGGATTATAGGTAAATGCCGTAGCATAATCCTTCAATCATACAAGATTCAACACCCAAGATTGTTGCCGCTCTTTTGATGATCTGTTCATGCTCTGTTGACGCTCTGTCGACGCTCTGTTGACGCTCTGTCAACGCTCTGTCAACGCTCATTTTCAGGTGATGTGAAATCGGCATTGACGTGATTGCCAATAAAACCTGCCAAAACTTCGATCCAGTGTAAATGCCGCCGCATAGCCCTTTGATTATACAAGATGCAACCGCGGAAATCGTTGACGCTCTGTTGACGCTCATTTTCACAATGGGGCTGTGACCATGTCGCTTTCTCTTCTGAGCATCAAGGGTGCCGATACGTTGATTATAGGTAAATGACGTAGCATAGCTCTTGGATTATACAAGATGCAACAACCAAGATTGCTGACACTCCGTTGACGCTGATTTTCAGATAATGCGACATCCACATTAATGGTATTCCCCATAAACGCGGCCAATACTGCGATTACGCCCAAATGCCGTAGCACAGCCCTTGGATTATACACGATTTAACACCCAAAATAGTTGATGCTCAGTCAATGCTCTGTTGATGCTCTGTTGACGCTCTGTTGACGCTCTGTTGACGCTCTGTTGACGCTGCGTTGACGCTCTGTTGACGCTCTGTTGACACTCTGTTGACGCTCTGTTGACGCTCTGTTGACGCTCTGTTGACACTCTGTTGACGCTCTGTTGACGCTCTGTTGACACTCTGTTGACGCTCTGTTGACGCTCTGTTGACGCTCTGTTGACGCTCTGTTGATGCTCTGTTGATGCTCATTTTTGTTGTTGCGCAAACCACATCCACCATATTGCCTATAAAGTCTGCCAATACTTCAATTATAGGTAAAAGCCGTAGTATAGCCCTTGGATTATACATGATGCAACACCCGAAACAGTTGACGCTCCATTGATGCTCATTTTCGGAATGTGGCTGTCACCATCGCGCTGTTGCTTTGGCCCATAAAGCCAGCCAATACGTTGCCTGTGGATAACAGCGAGGATATAGCTTCCCAAACAACGTTCTTACAAGACAAAAAATCCTTGACTCTCGGTTGATGCTCATTTTCAGCATGGGGCTTTTACCGTGTCAGTTTCGCTTTTGCCTATAAAGGCTGCAGATAGGTTGATTATGGATAACAGCGAGCAAATCTCGTCCCAAACAACTAACTTACTAGACCAAAAATCATTGACACTCCATTGACGCTGATTTTCAGCATGGGGCTTTTACCGTGTCACTTTCTCGTTTGCCTATAAAGGCTGCGAATACATTGTTTATGGATTACAGCATGGAAATTGAGTCCGAAACAACTTACTTACAAGACCAAACATTGTTGACACTGCGTTGACGCTCATTTTCAGCATTGGGCTGTTACCGTGTGAGTTTCTTTTTTGCCTATCCGGGCTGCCGATACGTTGATTATGGATAACAGCAAGAAAATTGTGTCCGAAACAACTCACTTACAAGACCAAAAATGGTTCAGGCTCCATTGGCGCTCATTTTCCACATGGGGCCGTTACTGTCTCGCTTTCCTTTCTGCCTGTGAAGGCGGCTGATACGTTCGTTATGGACAACAGCGAGCAAATCGCGTTGCAATTGACTCACTTACCAGACCGAAAATTGTTGACGCTTCAGAGATACTCATTTTCAGAATCTGGCTGTTACCCAGTCGCTGTCGGTTTTGCCTATAGAAGCTGGCAATGCATCGATTACGGATAACAGCGAGGAAATGGCTTCCCAATCAAGTTGCTTACAAGTCAAACAAATTGTTGACGCTCCAGTGACACTCGCCATAAATATGTCCTAAAAGTTGTTGTCTGGTCAATAATTTTGTACAAATAATGATATAGTCATTATTGACATCCAATTTATAAATTGTATGAATACTCAGTTGTATCCAAATCCTTTGTGGCGTCTCAATATCTGATCCACTGATGCACATGATCTCTGAGCAATTGATAACGTAGCACTGTCACATTCAAGCGCTTTCACCTGGCAGCTTACCGCATGTAGATTCTTTCCCTCATTTTTCGTCAATATAGCCCAACTTCCTCACCTTGCCCGATGCAGTTCCTTCTCCTCGATTTTCATGACATACCATAAGCAACTTTCAAAATGTTCACTATGTGCACCAGGTCCGAATGCACAGTGACGTAGTTGGATGTATGGATGAAGGCATCATGATGGTGGGCATTCATACAGATTCGCGTTGCGCATTGACCGCTCCTTCTCTGACTGGTACGCCATCACTCACCCAAATTGGGTAAGTAAATTTTGTCCCATAATTAGATTGCACATTTTCACTTATCTGTAAGAGGCAGGACGATATCAGGTTGATCAATCGTCCATCGATTCAGTTTGGAGTCTAGAACTTTCGTATGGCCCGTATGACCCTTGCACATGCATAGACGAATTATCACGTCTCACAATTTGGTCACTGAAAACAAACCAATGTAGACATGTAGCAAAATGGGTACACCAATCACTTTTCGTGGAGATGAGTCGTCAATAATCGTTAATTGTGAAGGTAGTGTACCGATCACGTACGAGCCATTACAATATGTCCGTCTGAATCCAATCCCTGTATGGTAATAAGCTAGGGACGTTACATGCAGGGGTAAAAGCTTACGGGCTTAACAAGCTTCAATTTGTTTGTCGGTCACGAATTGAGTATCTCGTTGGGCGTGAGAGCCAATATGCATATGGATGAAAGTTGTTCCCTCAATGCCAATCTCAGATGGCATCGTTCTGTTTGTAATGTTCCATGTGGCATTGCGATGTGCTGCATTCACTATCGTGTATCTCCATGAGCTCACCAAATGTTAACTGTGCAGTAGCAGGTGCACACTGATCCAATTGTGGCTTAATAACTGCCTTAACTGTCAATATGGCTGTTCTGTACGTCAAATCTTACTAATGATGCAAGACGAAAAATCGTGCACACTCAACTTCATCATGTAGCAGCGAGCATGTCTCTGCTTGTTTTGATTATAAAGGCAGCCAATAAAACAAACAAAGACAATGGTGTACCAAAGTTAATATTTTGCACAAGACAGTGGGATATCTGAATACGACCATTAATGGAACAACCTGAAAACTAAAACCGGAGATTGGAACCAACAGGTTTAGCCAAAACAGCCCAAACCCGTGGGATGAAGTGTACAGCTCCGGGTTCGGCCCGCCAAGAACCTGCAGGTCGTGGTTTTGGACAGGTCTGTAACCGAACCGAACTGTGTTTCCGGACCAAATCTGGACCGCTGGCAGGTTTAATCGACCCGTTGCTAACACTGACCAGGACCCCCACCCAAGGTGATGGTCCGTAACAGTTGCTAACACTAGTTTCAACCCCCGCAAATCATGTTCAGACTCAGAAATGTTCTATCTTGTCCAACACAAGCTGCCCGGTCCTGGCGCGATGATATCCATGCCTGTCTACCCACGTTTGGGTTTACACAATTTCTTGACCAATCCCAATTTCTATCTCCGCAGTGACGGTATTCTGATTGTTCTGTAGGTTGACAATATGTCCATGAAATATACGGAGGCTGCTACCAAAGCCACAATCGAAGTGAGAGTGACACTAACAGAGCAGTACAAGATTGAAAACCGTGGCCCGGCAAACGAATTCCTCCACATCAAGATTCTACATAATGGTACAGGGATCAGTCTCGCTAAGAATGCCATTATCACCACCATATTCAGACCATTCGGCATGATGCATACTCACGGTGTGTCATCCACCATGGACCCCAATGTAAAGCCGGACTTGGCCGAGGATCGGGGGGAGAAGGAATTGAATGATTCCACAGATGATACAGCAGTGGCGGGATCACTAATGTACGCAGAAGTTGCAACTGGGCCAGATACCTCATATGCTGTCACTGCTCTGTGTCGTTACAATTCGCGGCCATTCTCCAGCCATATGACCGCTGCTATGAGAGTCCTTCAGTATCCCAAATCTTCAGCCGATTTTGGCCTTCACTTCATCCACAATGGCATCAACATCGGGAATAGTTTTGTAGTGTACTCTGATTCTGTTTGGGCCAGTGACAGCGCGGACCACAAATCTCAGGGAGGCCATGTGTTTTTCGCCAGCACTGGAGCTATCTCGTAGCTGACTTGACAACAAGATCTCATCGCCATGCCAAAGGTCGAGGCCGAGTTCATCTCATGCTCGGATGGCTCTAGAGACGCAAAATGGTTTCTTCAATTGCAGAACGACATTCACAACAAAGACTCACCCCCGCTACCAACCAACTGCAACATCCATGGTCCTCTCACTAGCATCACCACGGGAATCATCATAGCACGAACTAAGCATATTGAGATTTGCGATAAGGACGGCCGAGATGAGCAATTACGACGTATAGTCGACTACTCCTACGTACACACAAACTTTAATGAGGCATATATCCACAGAAAAGCATTTACTCAAGATAAGCATATGAAGTTTATGAACACAATGCGTTTAAGGTAATTGGAGGACAATTTGAGTTCAATTGGAGGCTGTGAAAATACGGATCTCATTGTGTAAATGGATGGCCATCCTCAGGTTACGGTAGTACTCGTTCCCTGCTCAGTTGCCACGCAGGGTTTTCAGGAGGCTATTATAGGCAGCATTTGTTGTTTGTTTTTCCTGCTCCACCGAGCGTAGCAAGTTAGGGGAGGATTGCTTATACAGGTGGCAGCCGGTGATGATCCTTGAATGTCTGGAGCAGAGAAGTCGTGTACGGCCGGAGTAGAGATGTCTTGTATAGCCGGAGTGCACGTGTGCCGTATGGCCGGAGACGTTTATGTTCTGTATGGCAGCAGATTGTGACGTCGTGTATGGCCCGAGTTGACTGTTGGCTTGATACGCACTGATTCCATTCAGCAGTACTAGCAGAATCATATATATTGGCCTTGTGGCCCTCTTAAATGGTAATATTGAAGCTTCTCTCGCATCAGTATTTCAACATGTGGTATCAACTGGAGAATATGCTCTTGCATAGACACAGAATGAATTTGAAATTGATAGTGATGGGGTTGAAACACCCCGTCATGTCCAGCTGGAGTCTAAGCAAAAACTCTGAATTGATTCTTGATTTTGGATTCCCAAGAAAATCATTTCCAGCGAAAAGCAGATGATAGAAGAGAGCGTTCAGGAGGGACTATTTGAGTCCACTTGGGACCTGTAGATCAGTGCTTACTTCTTTGTTCCAATAAACAACAAGATGTACCACTTCATCATCCCTGCCAGGAGTATGAATTGGCATTCATTTGCAGATCTCAGGATACCCACAACTATTGGAGAGTGTTCCAAAGCTTTTGCTGGACTGCCCATTGCATTAGTGTTTAGCTTACACTCTGGGTATGATCAAAAAGTGTAGTACGAGGATTGGGCATACTATATGGCCTGCCAGATTACTCTAGGCATATATTGGCCAACTGGATTCATAGAGAGAGCTCCCAATTCAGTATCAGCATCTGTCAAAGTATTACAGAAAATACAACATATCCACCTGGGATCAATCTTGGCAACACTCTTTGCCAATTGTGGAGTGTAATGTTCCTGAAATGCATTACCAGAAGAAAAGACCCAAAGCGCCACCTGTGGTGAAATGATTTGATATGAAACACCTTGTGAATATCACTACCGTACTTGGTGAGGGGGAGAGAGCTGCATTTATGAATTCAGATGAGAAATCAGATTCATGTTGCGGTTTGATTAGTATATTCAGATCGATCCATGGAGTGGGGGGAAGATGGCAGCAAGGGTCAAAGGTAAACAGGGTTCAGCATAAACCTCATTGCAAAAACCATTACAAATGTGGGGTATTTTTACACCTTTGCAACTATTATTGAATATACATTGCCAAGTATACAACAGTTGCAGGATCTTGATTGTTGTTCTTGTGGAACGACATCAAGATTTCATGGTAGACTGATGAAAACCAAACCTTAGCAATCTTGAAGAATAATCTATTCCATTTTTCTGCACTGGGGACTTTAGATAGTTGTGATTATCCCGGGCAAATAGATAATGGTATTAATACCAATTTTCAACCGTGGGGCACATGCTTACAGAGGCTGGAGGAAAGCATGATCTGGTATCTACATTGTTCTGGATTTCAATGTTGGAACAAAGTCAACAGAAGATACAATATGGGGAAATATAACTGCCATGGAATAATGAATGCATTCTAGAATGTTCACTAGTGTATATATGGGCTCAAATTCCTTGTGGTGTTAGACCCCAATGTATTAATGGATAAACTTCTATTCAACCTGCTACAGACATGCCATGAGATCTAGCTAATGGCTCAATCTCAGAGATACAACTGGGCCACTTCAATAAGCAATATATTCCGTACAGAATCTCTACAGATACTGAAAGTTTCTACCAGTCGACATAAGGAGAAGTTGAGTTTAAGCCACTGGAGGTGACAATTGATGCCTGTGTGTGGAGAATCCTGGCAGAATGATAGACTGAGAGAAACAGGAAAGAGAGAGTATACGCACTACTTGTGCTGTTCAAACTGGCAGATAAATACAAGGGGAAACGTAATAAGATTGGTGAATGTCTGGGAAATCTGAAGTGGCCAGAAAGAAAAACTGGGAAGTAAATGCAGTGTTTCCAGTGGAATACCAGGAAACACCACCTTTCAGTTGAAATACTCTACCAGAGACACAACAATAATGATTCAGCTGTAAAGATAATAGTGAACTTTGAAATCAAAAGGAATTCAAACAGTATTCTCAACCATTCTGTCAGAGACCCAGAGTACAGGATCGCCAACTGAGTGCTTGCTGGGACAGTTAGGATGGTACTGAATCAATCCCTCCCATTCTACCATACACATGATGGCTGGATGCGCATTGTCCGCAGGGGATGGCAAAAAGGCCAATATTCGCAGTCTTCCACTATCCCTGGCCATTATCGGACAGCTACAGGATATGCCGAGAGGATTCACAATTCAGTTTAGAGATCATGTGGTCTGAGTTATTACTGCATGTATCTATACATAGTTGACTTAATGAGTGTTAGTGCCGTGTCTGATGAATCAGAACATATATTCTGCAGTGCAAAGTGGAACATGAGTAACCTATGCAACCGCTTGGAGGAGGATGTCACACAACCATCTGAATGCCAGACATAGTGGGCACAGTAAGACTTGATCGATGGAATCAGACATTGTATGGATGGTTCCGATGCTAAAGGACCATTCTTCAAGGTTAGGATAATTGTAATGAGTATTATATGACTAATATCTTCAGTTAGACAGATTCATGGATGTCGACAGCTGACTGCTGTGCACTGTGGATACCCAGTTCCCAGCAGTCCTATGTGTGCTTGCACTGTCTGACTCAGACAGATGGTACCATCTCCAATCTCGATTTGAACGGATGATGCCGTCTCCATCCTCTCTTTGCACATACAGTCCTTATTTCTCTGATCCCCATTCAATCTGAACCAGGATGGACAGAATGGTTGGGAACACATCAGCAACAACTCTAGTTTCCGTCAGAAAGACCCGGGTGTTTTGGACGGCTCTGACAGCTCTGACGGAACCTCGTACCCTCTGACAGAGAATTACACGTTACCCGTCGCCCAGGCGACGGGTCGTGTTGCAAAGGTACCTCCTTTACTTTGCAGTGACGTTTACGGACCATCAGAAGGACACGTGTGTTACACTCTTCGCAGGGGCTGCAGTTATGCTGAAGCCGTGTACACAACGCCTGGCGATATTAAATCGTACCTAGTACTTATTGTTCAACAATTTTCAATACTTATGCATTCAGTTTGTATTCTCATCTATGTATCTATATAGCTATCTTTCTACAGACGGTATATCTGGACTGGCAGCACGTGGTGATTGTCAGCAATTGGAGGTGCGCCTGAAGATGACGATGGAGTGAACTCAGAGATACACTCCGAGGCTGTGATCGAGCGAGTTTGGAGATGCACTTGGAGGCCGAGATGGAGTGAACACAGAGATGCACTGGGAGGCCGTGATCGAGCGAGTTTGGAGATGCACTTGGAGACTGAGATTGAGTGAACTCACAGATGCACTTGGAGGCCGTGATCGAGCGAGTTTGGAGATGCAATTGGAGACCGAGATTGAGTGAACTCAGAGATGCACTGGGAGGCTGTGATCGAGCGAGTTTGGAGATGCACTTGGAGGCCGAGGTTGAGTGAACTCAGAGATGCACTTTGAGGCCGTGATGGAGCGAGTTTGGAGATGTAATTGGAGACCGAGATTGAGTGAACTCAGAGATACACTCCAAGGCTGTGATCGAGCGAGTTTGGAGATGCACTTGTAGCAGGCTATGATCAAGCGAGATTGGAGGAGTACTTGGAGGTGGTCGATCTGGAGGCGGTCGATAGGAGGCGCGCCATGTGCTGAGACTCAATTCATCAGTTAGTTAACTTGACACCGTGGGAATGTGACGAGGTGACTTTACCTTTGAAGCTCTTATGGAGAACTGGCTGGTGGCGGTCGATCGGTAGGGAGGTACGCCGGAAGCTGAAGCTACATTCAGGGGTCAACTCGAAATCGAGAGATTGAGGGGACAACAGACAATCTTAGGTGTATGCTGTACTCGGTGTATGCTGTACTCGGTGAATGCTGCACTCGGTGTATGCTGCACTCAGTGTTATCTCCTGATCATGGAATGGAGAGATAGAGAGGGATGACTTAACTTTGTGTTCTTGCGATGATGGTAGAGTTGTGGACGAGAAAGAGAGAAATGGGAGATGAAGATGAGAATGATATGGAGGATACGAGCGACTATGAGAAATCAGGGGAATGACTTGCCTGATTGGGTTTAGAAGACCTCGTAGCGGTGTTATTAGACTCCGGATCGGGACTCGTACCTGCCGTAGCAGGGATGGTCAATTGACTCGCACACGAAATTCTCTAAGTCCCAGTTTCCCATGATGATTTCCACCATCTCCTCTGATCTCTCTCTTTCTTGTGCTCAACTCTACCATTACCTAAGAACACGAAGTTAATTCATTCCTCTCTATCTCTCCATGCCATAATGATGAGTTAACACCGAGTACAGCATACACTAAGTACAGCATCATCCCAAGATCGACAGTCTCTCACTCCCAGCCAGTTTCTGATCCAATGACAAGTTAACCAATGAATAGAGTCTCACCTGCCGTCGCTCCTCCCTCCAAATCGACTGCCTCCAAGTACTCCTCCAATCTCGCTCTATCATAGCGTGTAAGTGCATCTCCAAACTCGCTTGGTCACAGCCTCAGAGTGCATCTCTGAGTTCACTTGATTCCGGCCTCCAATTGCATCTCCAAACTCACTCGATCACGGCCTCAAAGTGCATCTCTGAGTTCACTCAACCTCGGCCTCCAAGTGCATCTCCAAACTCGCTCGATCACGGCCTCCCAGTGCATCTCTTAGTTCACTCAATCTCGGCCTCCAAGTGCATGTCCAAACTCGCTCGATTACGGCCTCCAAGTGAATCTGTGAGTTGACTCAATCTCGGTCGCCAAGGGCATCTCCAAACTTGCTCGATGACGGCCTCCCAGTGGATTTGTGAGTTCACTCCATCTCGGCCTCCAAGTGTATCTCCAAACTCGATCAATCACCGCCTCCCAGTGCATCTCCACACTCAATCGATCACCGCCTCCAAGTATATCGTTATGGCGCGACGTTGGGTGTACGGACATACAGGGGTAACGGAGGGGGAATGAGAGACGCCGAGTATATATTCGGGAGACCCCAGGGTAGATAGACAGCATCTCATTTTCATCTCATCTTGTGATACAACAAAAATACACACTCTATCTCTCCCAACTTTTGGTCTCACTCGCTCTTTCCGTGGATCCACGTGATTGCGTGGATCCTCACAGCCGGGTAGTATCATATCTTCTCACCTTCTTCTTATGCTCCTCGAGCTTAATGTAGAAGGAACGCGAGGTGCGATTTTCGTAGCGTCACCCATTGGATTGCAATCCCAATGCAAGCGTGTACCCAATGAACACATTCCCACATAGGGTCACAGTTGGCCACAACGCCGGAGCGTTTGTTAAACATAAGTAACTGGCAGAGCCAGAAGAAACGGCCAAACGGCGATCGGAGGGCAATATGCAACACGACGCGTGCTATTGACGCCGGGCGCTGAGTAATCCGCCACCGGGGTGTCTCTGACGGCTCTGACGGAGCCATTCCATCCGGACGGAAATGTTTTTTGCTGATGCATGGTGTAAGGCAATATATCAATATATGGCCACGTATGAGAGTATACAAGAAGATACGGTTGCACACATGGACGTGGTAATATACTAGAGTAGTTGATAGGTAAGATTATCACTAGCGATCTCAGAGAGATCGCGAGTCGTCTATATCAGGTTGCGGTTACCCGGCCCTGGACACGTCTCGTGCCATTGCCGAGAACCTACTCATGACTGCTATTACATCCTCCCCCCCATTAGGAGCAGACCACTGGGCTGCCAATTACGTGTATAAACAAGAGAAACCCCATACGAACAGAAACAAAACCAATGCGTACGCCTCCGCACGACTTGATAAGTCCCACAACTGATCAGTGCCGTATGAGTAGCCTCACGGTGGATTCGGTGAATGGGGAAACTCGACCTCCAAAGGTATGTGGAAAAAACCCGTGCCGACGCGATTCATCCTGGCCTGGGATCCATTAGAAAGCAAGCAAAGTAAAACCCCCGTGAATATCCAATCCCACGCCTCGAGTCCAATCATCGTCAATGCTTCCTCGGATGCTCTCGGGGGAACTTGCCAACCAAATCCTTGCAATTCCCGAGATTCTCCGCAGGTTCCCAACTAGTCCGTACGTAACAGTAACCCGCCCATTGTACGAGATAATGGAGGTCCCGGTAGCGTCGCATAGAGTCGAAGATCCACTCCACATCCCATTCTTCACAGTTATTGCCGCCCGTCGGCTGAGGTTCAGATGGCGGTTGGCTAGCGGTAGGAGGTGTATAGCGGCCGGGCGAAGAGACTTCGAAAACGTGGTCGTTCCGGATCGTATAGGCAAGGTTCAATTCGTATGTCTTCTTATTGACGACCTTACTTACCGCGCACGGTCCTGTCCGTTTGTAAGCCAACTTCTTTGAAGGTCCTGTCGTCCGGAAGTGCCATGTTGACAGCCATACCTTATCCCCAACCTCAAAAACAACCTCTTTGCCGCCGGTGTAATTCGTCTGATTGGCTTGAACCTCCTGCAAGTTTTTATGGAGGGTGTGGAGAGTCTCCACCAGGCCAGCTGGGAAAGGGTCTGCTTGGATTTCCGAATGCAGGCTCGATGGTTGCTTTGGGGTCTTGAACTGCATCACCGGATGGTAGTGGTAATTCGCGCAGAAGGGAGTCATCCTTGTGGACGAGTGTCTGGCGTTATTGTAAGCGAATTCAGACAGTCGTAAGAGTTCAACCCAATTTTCCTGCTTGTAGTGGCAGAAACATCAGCAAAAAGTCAAAACGGTATTCTGAGCATTCTGAGCATTTTGAAGGGTTTTGAAAGTCAAGTTAACGTTTAGTCAATTTTGTCAGATCCAGTTATACGAAACATCCTCAGTGATATTGAATCCACACTTTGACGGGATTTTCAAACTTGGTATAGTGTTCCAAAATAGGTATAGCCTAGTTGGATACATTTCTTAATTGATTAAAGTCAGCTACTTTTATTTTTGAAAAATGTAATGAACATAGAATACTTTGC
>Ga0307515_10003054_pt1 | contig 35447 bp, 14 predicted proteins | sample 17_EM_MG_FD_194513 | JGI IMG/M metagenome (GOLD analysis project Ga0307515, IMG submission 194513) | Populus trichocarpa ectomycorrhiza microbial communities from riparian zone in the Pacific Northwest, United States - 17_EM | ecosystem: Host-associated > Plants > Roots > Unclassified | place... | reverse complement strand
CCATCTTTCAATCTACTCAATTGCCTACTGTCTTGTCTCTCGTTTTTTCGGTGTTCCGGATTGTTTTCCATGATTGAAATTGAAAACGAATCTTATTGAGTTTATGCGATTAAACCTTTTTTTTTTTAATTTAATTTTTTTATATTCTTTAATTGTTTTGCATATTGATGTTAAAAATAAAAAAAATTTATTTTAATATATTTCTAAGTAAAAAGCATAATGAAAAACAATTACTACTATAATACCAAATAATATATATCTAAATGCTATTAGCTCAAACCTAGATAAGTGAAAATTGATATTACGAATAGTCAAAACTTGATTTGGTTTTTTTTATAAAAAATAATATTATTTTAATTTTTTTAAAAATTATAAAATAATATTATTTTTATTGATTCAAATCAAATCTTGTAACTTAGTCTGGTGAGATGGGTTTAGAGCCCGAGAGTGTGGTTGCGGTTGCTTTTCAAAGTACTTTTCATTTAGAAATGTATCAAAATAATGTTTTTTTATTTTTTAAAAATTATTTTTGAAATCAGCACATCAAAATAATTTAAAAAATCCAAAAACATATTAATTTAAAGTAAAAAAAAATAAATTTAATTTTTTTAAAATATTTTTAAAATATAAAATCAAATAGGATGTTAATAACCTCTTGATTGAAAACAGGAACCATGAGATGCAAAAGGGGATAATCTAGAATGGGCTAAGCCTTTGTGTAAAAGCCCAGAGCTAAGTCAAAGTTCAGCTTTACCGGGCCTAATATTGTCTTTAAAAAACTCATGCGGGTTGGTAGAGCACAAGATTCACGAGCTAGTATATTTGTTTTCATGCATTAAAGAGAGATGAATTTCAGTGGGCTAACTTCAAGTTTTATTTTTTTTTCGTGTCCAGCCCAATTCAAGGCTCTAAGACGCTAAGAATTTCAAATTTCAATTAAATATAAATTCTAACTCAATTTCATAACAAATTTTATTTAAGTCAAAGTTATTTTTAATTGAATATACCTATAATTTATTTTTAAATCAAGAATAAAAAATAACTTAAATTAATTAATAAAAATATTACCAAGCAATAATCTTAGTCTCCTGAAAGTATAAAATAAAATAAAATTAAACACAACAATTATTTCAAGCACCGCACCCCACAAAATCCCGCAGTTGAAGATTGTAGTGAAAACAAGGGATATCGCTACAACTTAGCAAGTTTTTTCAGGTACGAACTTAGAGGTCAAGAACATCTACTCTCTCTCTTTTTTTTTTTAATTTCATTTTCTAATTTCAAACTTAGAATTAATATTGAGAAAAATTTATACACCAACCTCTGGCACGTGAGGGAGAAACCAAAATTAAGAAGAAGAAGCAAACAATGCCTTTTTCTAATTTATTTATGGTTTCAAGCACCGACCATAACCGATAGAAAAGCTAAAACACATGAAGTTACATTAATTTCACACAGCACAAGCACTTCTGTGTTCGGTCCAGAAATCAATCTGTCCAGCAAGATAAATTCAATGTTGAGGACAGATCCCATCTATTAATTAGCATATGCACGTTCAATTCAAGTCAACCGTGTACGAAATTGGTACCTCCTTGGTTTAATATTTAATCTCTTTGCATGTGACATCAGTTAACTTTACGTTAAGATTTTTATAAATAAAAATCTGATTAATTTAAATGGGCTTGTGATTTAAGATATTTGAATTTAATATTTAGTTAAGTTTAAGATAATATAAGATTGATAAATATATTAAATTCAAGATATTTAAATTTAATAATTAATCAAGTTTAAAATAACACGAGTCTAATAAATATGTTAAAATCAAAAAGCTTAAACATTATTAAATTTTAAAGTTTTATATTTGATCTAAACAATCCTCTATATAATATAAGTATATATTAAAGATAGGTATATAAAAGGTATTTCTAAAAACTTATTATTTTATTGATAATTTATAAAAAATACTTGCTCTTTTTATTAAAATCTGAAAAGAAAAAACTTTAACATAAACACGAAGTTATAAAATATGATATATATAAAGAAGTCTAAAAGGAGTGCAAGTCACGGCAACCGATGAAGAAGAAGCTGCTAGATTTTGAAAATAAAAGGACAGACAAACATAACTCACGCCTAATTTGGTGCTTCTTTAACGTGGCTTGTTACTTTCTTTCCCTATCTTCATTGTATCCACGTTTGTGTACTAAAATATACAAGTGGTTTTGCCAAAAAAAACATTGACCCACTAGGGAACTTTCTTGCCCTATTTAGAGAGCCACTTCTAATTGCTTCTTGACAAGAAAAATACAATGGCTTTGTTTCTCGCTCTATGCTGTGCAATCATTCTCTCATTTTGCCAAGGCTCAGCTCATGCTGCTATCCCGCCTCGTCCTCTTGATGGTAAACAATCACCTTTCTTGATTACTCGTTTGTGTTCAATATTTTTCATGTGATACTGCTAGTTGTAACACTTGCCTAGCTAAGGCTAATGTTCCAAATTAAAACGTTCAATGGTTTAGCAAGGCTGTTTTATGTGTGTAGCTGCTTCTTGACATTTATTGATATGGGCAATTTTTTGCAGGACTTGTTGAAAATGGGAACTTTGAGCAAGCACCAGCAAAATCAAATCTCAAGAAAAGAGCGATAATAGGAAAATACTCGCTCCCCAAATGGGAAATCAGTGGCATAGTAGAATATGTCTCCGGCGGGCCACAACCAGGTGGCTTCTACCTAGCCATTCCTCGTGGGGTTCATGCAGTGAGGCTAGGCAACGAGGCCTCTATCTCTCAAACTCTTACTGTCAAACCAGGCTCAATTTATGTACTCACGTTTGGAGCCACTAGAACCTGTGCTCAAGATGAGGTGCTAAGAGTCTCGGTCCCTGGCCAGTCAAGTGACCTTCCTCTTCAAACCCTGTATAGCACAAATGGAGGTGATACTTATGCCTTGGCTTGGAAGGCTACTTCTAAAGCTGTCAAGGTCACATTTCATAACCCTGGCATCCAAGAAGACCCCACTTGCGGACCTCTTTTGGATGCTATTGCAATCAAGGAGATGTTACCTCTGAAGTATAGTAAAGGTAAAGTCCTGAATTTTTTTTTCAGGATCCTTTATAATAGCTGAAGTTTATGTTGGTTTCTGTGCTCTGTAGACAACCTAATCCAATTTTTTTTTTTCTATACAGGCAACCTAGTGAAAAATGGTGGCTTTGAAGTTGGTCCGCATGTGTTCAAGAACTTCTCAACTGGGATCTTGCTCCCTCCCAAGCAACAAGATCAAATTTCACCACTCCCTGGCTGGATCATCGAATCCCTCAAACCAGTAAAATACATCGACAACAAGCACTTCTTTGTCCCCACGGGATTTGCAGCGATTGAAATGGTAGCAGGGAGAGAGAGTGCCATAGCACAAGTCATCACGACAATTCCTAACAAATTCTACAACCTCACATTCACAATCGGAGATGCAAAGAACGCTTGCCATGGGTCAATGATGGTTGAGGCATTTGCTGCCAGGGAAACCCTCAAAGTTCCCTACGTTTCACAGGGAAAAGGTGGATACAAGACTGCAACTTTGAGGTTCCGAGCAATTTCAGCTAGGACAAGGATTACATTTTACAGTGCATATTATCACACCAAGTTACATGATTATGGTCACATGTGTGGCCCTGTCTTGGATGATGTTAGGGTGTTTCCTACTCACTAATAAGGAGAGATTCGTTTGATGTTACCAAATGCATGTGATCATAAGTAATTTTTGAGATAATTAAAGTCTTGCAATAGCCTCTTAACAAAAAATCTGTAACACTGAAATGGGTGCTTAAAACTTTTGAAACCGATGCAGATAAAAGACAAACTTCAGTCATTTTACTCTCGAATGTTTCTTACCTTTTTTTCTTGTTTGATTCTGTTCCTTTGAATGTTTCTATTTGTACTTGTTTTTCCAATCTGTGAAGATACGATATAAATTCATATATTTTTGACAAAGCTTCTTTCAAACTGCCTTTATTGTCTGCTAGCATATGCCCGAGGAATTTCACTTTATTTTTTCTTCGGAATCACTTCTCGGAAAATCCAACTCAAGTAGCCTGGCTCACCTGTCGTGAGTTCCATGCACGAGGCTCATTTATGGAGGAATGTGAAATAGCTAAGGAATCTTATCCTGTTGAAACAAAACATAGAAAAAAAAAACCTTGAATTTTCAATGACTTAATATATATATATTAAAGCTATTATACCCTTAATAAATAAAATTATATAAATATTATTTAAAACATCCATCAATAATTTATAGCCATTTTAGATTGCTATCCTTCTGACCGTTTTAAGATCGAATCTAATTTTTTTAATAGGAAATCATCAATAAAATTCAAACTTGATTGAAGAGTTAAATAAAAAATTATAACTATTTTGGGTTAGACAACTTGATTAAATAATTTATTTAATTATCTTCATTTTTTAATCTAATATATAAAATTCTGACTAATTGTTACACACTACTTTATGTCATACAATATTGTAGTAAGATGTTTTTTTTTTAAAATAATCTAAGAGACAAATTAGAAACTTTTTTCCTCTGTAACTTTGTTATTTTGATATTTTTCTTTTACTAACTATACCCTTGCCTTGCAGTAAGCTTTTGGCCATTTGCCAACAACATTGAATCATGTACAGTGCAGTTTGCATGCAATCATGTACAGAGGACAACTTTTATCAAGATCCGCATCTTCTCGGTCTTGTGTAAAGCGTACCTTGTTTGGATAAATCGGAATATAATTAAATACTGATATAATATAAAATGAATTTTTTTTGGGTGAAATAATACAGTTGAAAAATATCACGATTTAAAAATATAATATTTTAATAATATCATAGTTTAAAAACATGATATTTGATATATATTGCATTTCAGAACCATAATGTTTTCTTGATATTTGATGTTTTGGCTTCTATAAGGTTTTAAGTCATTTTCGTGTTTTAAATCTGAAAAAATTTATAAAATTATAATTTTCATTAATTTTAAATTTTATTTATTTTATGATTTTAGAAATTTAAAATATTTACAATTTTATCAAAATTTCGACAGAATTTTTTCTATATAGAAATTATTTCTAAAATTTTATCTCGCTTAAAAAACCTGTAAAAAAAAAACACAATAAATACAATCAACAAATTCTATCTAAACTCAACATATTATCATATTCCATGATCACAAGTAGCCTCAAGAACACACACACACACAAAACAAATATAAAATAATTTAATAATACAATATTCAAGGAATCATAGAATATATAAATATAAGTCATCTATCTATCTACATTTACGTCGTCTACTGGATGATCCGAGCTCATCAGTAGCATGACCAGATCCAGCTCCTGCTTAAGTGTCCTCGTTCTCTACCATGACATCATTAAGAGTTAGTCTCTCTTCAAAGGTTTTAAGTCCAGTGCGACAAACATTTAACCCTTTGGATGATATAATGTGAATTTCGCTTTCTTCGTCAGTACTAAGAAGATAAGATGAGGCCTCACTACCCTCATGTAGCAAGAAACCAACATAATATTAATAAAATATTAATGTTAGATTAAAAGATAAATACATAAAACTCAACGGTTAACATATATTAATCATAAAAAAACTTGATGACTTATGTGATGTTGAATCTGTTAAGCATATTGCTTGTATTGCATATATCCAGGTGGAGGAACCTGCTTGAGATATAGAATAATGATCTTTTGCATTATACTCATATACCAAATCATATACTTCTCGTTAATAATCACATGATACATCTCTATAAATATCTCATTCCTCTATGCACCACATTGTGATATAAGCACCATACCTGCCTAACTAGTCATGATCATTATTTTTACCTCTACAAGTAATGGCGTGCAAAACATCAGTCATATTGATATCGAATGGAATGTGTTGTTTATAGTTGAACTGTCGTATTACCCGATCCAAGCAATGGTACTAGAACCCTGAGGGGTAGCTCAATTGGTCAGGTCTTGGGTTTTCTCTCTAATGGTTACGAGTTTGAGTCCCCTCAGAGCCACCGGAGGCTTACATAATCATTAATTTCAGGACCCGTGAGATTAATCGAGGTGCGTGCAAGCTGGCCCGGACACCTATGTTAATAAAAAAATATATGCTATTAGACTTTCTGTAAAAAAAAATCAGATTCTAGTCAATTTAACATGATTTTAACTAAATTGCATTACTTCAACTCTAATTGGAAAAATTCATAGCAAATTCAATTAAATTCCTAAAATTTAACATTAAAGCAAACTTAACAAAAAATTAAACATAATTCAGGATATATTATCAACTAATATTTTTAATGCTCAATTGCATTAAATCAAACACAAATTCTTAGCAAATTAATTAAATTCCAATAAAATAGTAAATTAATCAACTTATCAACAATTCAATGAAACATGTAAACCGCCACATTTATGCTCTATTTCATGAGTGTGTGCGTATTTAACTACATTATTAGTCGATTCCAACAATATACATAAAATCCCTAATTTGGCAACTTAACCTAAATTAAACACAACACATAATTAATTGAAATAATTAATTCATCATTAATTCAATTTATTTTCATGTTCAACTATATCAAATAAACTCTAATTGAATGTATTTTTTAACTAATTTATCATTGATTCAACAAACCTTAAATTCACCACAAACCTTGAATTCAACCTAAACAATTATTTGATTTCAATCAAAACAAATACAAATTAATATCAATGTAATATGTTTACCTTACTTATAAGACTACAAGAATGGATAAGGTGGCGGCAACAACAAATGGAATGGTGAGTTTTCAATATAAAAACATCAAAAGATGCTTAGAGACCAAGATGAGTTTGATTTTTGGTTGATTTAAAGGCAAAATCTAAGTGTTTAACAAGTTTTTTAAGAGAAAAATGAGGGTGTTAATATTTATTTTTTGTTAGAGAAAGATAACATTGTATGTTCGATCTACTCCTCTTAAATTTTAATTAACGTGACACTTGTGAAATGTATCATGTAGTTATCACATTTTAAAAATACAATATTTAATACATATAATGCTTCAAAAGCACGAAAATATCAAATTATATCATTTCACTAAATGGGTCATAGCCCTCAATTTTCAAGTTTGGTGCGGTAATTTGACTAAAAAAAACCACCTTGCTTTCCCTTTTGTGAAGGAGTACTTGATGTACCTTGCAATTTCTATCTTGTTCTAGTACTGTTCACGCGGAAATTTTTTGTTTCAAAAAGTAGATTCAGGAGCTGGTAGCCTGGTACAAATAAACTGCCGTCCACTTTCCATTTTTTTAATTTGGTAGAGCCCCATGACTCTTGGACAGGGGACACACCTTACTCTCATTTTTCTACGAGCACATGCTCGAGGCGTAGAAGACAAAAAAGGTAGATAGACACTTTGCCTTTCCATTTTGTTTGAAAAAACGAGGTCTAGAGTGATTGACTCGTGAGTCATGATAGCAATAACCAAACAATATTCTATTTTCATTGTCGACATGCTTTCTTTCACTGTATATTATAGAGCTGCGCAACTGCTTATTTTGGCATCCTAATGCAAAGCTAAAGGGTGGGAATCAGTACATAGGAATGTCCGTAACGGTTAGTTTTCCATGAACTAGTTCAGAGGTTGGAACTTGGAACTGCAGAATTCTGGTACGTCTTTTGACTGTCCACGGTAAAGAGAGAAATAGCTGAAGAATGCTTCTTTTGCAACAAAATGGTGCTGTCCACAATGCCCTACGTTAGTTGAACATAAATTTTTTGTAATGGATTACTGAAAAATGTTGCAAAACACTAGCAAAACTTTCAAATTTGTTGAAAAAGATCGACTTGAATATTGCAACATCCAGAACCCACCATGATTCAAACAACTATATATGGACAGTGAGTTCAACCTGATGTTGTTTGATTTTTCTTAGTGAAGCCCTGTAGATGATGAATCACATGCTATAGATACAATGCCATGAGCATTGAGGAGAGTATTGCGTTCAAGAAAATGCCTTATTTGTCATTTGGTTAAACAAAATAACTTTTATTGACATGTTAAAAACATGTTATCACAGACTGACAGACATATATACAATCATTGAAAGTAAATTGCTCGAGTTTATACCATACAGTAGCATTACTTTTATTTGTTTCTTTTAAAGAAGGTTTAAACACCCATTTCAGTGCAATAAACTCTCTCATAGACAATTACAAACCTCTCTAATTACCCAAGAAATTACTCACGACAATATTGGATAAGCAACGAAGATCTTATTAGTGAGTAGGAAACACACTGACATCATCTAAGACAGGGCCACACATGTGACCATAATCGTGCTGCTTATTGTGATAGTATGCACTGTAAAATGTAATCCTTGTCCTAGCTGAAATTGCCTGGAACCTCAAAATTGCAGTCTTGTATCCACCTTTTCCCTGTGAGACGTAGGGAACTTTGACAGTTTCCTTGGCAGCAAATGCCTCAACCATCATTGATCCATGGCAAGCATTCTTTGCATCTCCGACTGTGAATGTTAGGTTGTAGAATTTGTCAGGAATTGTCCTAATGACTTGTGCTATGGCACTCTCTCTCCCTGCTACTAATTCAATTGCCGCAAATCCTTCGGGCACAAAGAAATGCTTGCTGTCAATGTATTTTACTGGTTTGAGGGATTCAATGATCCAGCCAGGGAGGGGTGAAATTTGATCTTGTTGCTTGGGAGGGAGCAAGACACCTGTTGAGAAGTTCTTGAACATATGCGGACCAACTTCAAAGCCACCGTTTTTCACTAGGTTGCCTGTGTAGAAACAAAATGAAAAAACAATACTCACTTAGGTTGTCTGAAGAGAGCACATAAAACAGCATGTCTTCTGGAAATTCTAAAAATCCTGTAAATGCTGGGATCTTACCTATAGTACGCCGGAGAGGTGACATCTCCTTGATTGCAATAGCATCCACTATAGGACCACAAGAGGGGTCCTCTTGAATTCCGAGATTATGAAATGTGACCTTGACAACATCAGAAGTAGCCTTCCAAGCCAAGGAATAAGTGTCACCCCCATCGCTGCTATAAAGGGTCTGAAGAGGGAGGTCACTTGATTGGCCAGGGACTGAGACCCTTAGCACCTCATCCTGAGCACAGGTTCTGGTGGCTCCAAACGTGAGAGCATAGATTGAACCTCGTTTGAGAGTAAGATTTTGAGAGATAGATGCCTCATTGCCTAGCCTCACTGCATGGACCCCTCGAGGAACGGCTAGGAAGAAGCCACCTGGTTGTGGTCCACCCGAGACATACTCTACTAAGCCATTGATTTCCCATTTGGGGAGTGAGTATTTTCCTATGATCACTGTTTTCTTGAGGTTTGATTTTGCTGGTGCCTCTTCAAAGTCCCCATTTTCAACAAGTCCTGCAAAATGTTGCCCATGCCACACTGTGTTAAAAATGACATTATATCACATGTAAATACTGAACATTTCTTTGGTTAACTACCAAAAACATTGCACATAATCAAGTAAAGAGAGGTGATTTTTACCATCAAGAAGTGGAGGTGGACTAGCAGCATGAGCTAAGGAGAAAATGAGAGCAACGCAAAGGGAGAGAAACAGAGCCATTGTATTTATTTTGCTGTCAAGGAGCAACTAGAAGTGGCTCTTAAAATAGGGAAAAAAAGCTCCCAAGTGGGTATAAAAGAATAGCGAAATCTATTTGTATATTTATAGCACAAAAAAAGCTGGATGCATTGAAGAAGGGAAATAATAGAAAACAACCCATGTTCCATGTTAACGTGTCATCAAATAGCCATGGGATGTTTTGGTCTGTCCCTCTTTTCAAAATCTAAGTCCCAAATTTCCACTGAGCTTCTTGACTCTTGTGGTTGGACCCTTCCTTGGTTGCCGTGATTTGCTCTCTTCCAGGACTTTTTTATTTGGATCTCATCTAAATCTAGATTCATTTGTTCCTTGTCCACACAAGCCGGTGATTATGCAAGTTTGATGCTTGATTTTGTTATGCGTATGCGTGATTAATGATTAAACCAAAGATGTACCAGTTTCTTGCGTCTTTAACTTGAGTTGATTTTGCATTTGCACCCTAATATCTGCCTTCCAAATAGAATTTATGTTGGTGGGCGTAATGTAAAGATGCCTGGCTTGATTTTTTGACAGAAACAGATGGGCTCGTGTGAAATTGTGAAGGCAACACTACATTGCAGCTCTTGTATTAATTAAGGTCAGTGTTTGAACTAAAGGTAATTAAAACGGGTTGGTAAGACGTTAATGATATTGCTTGATGCCGCTAGTATCCTTAATTAAGGGATTTTATGAAGTGTAGCTCTTGTAATAATGATTTGAATTTCTTGTTCACCAAAATATTTGACTCCTAGCTAATTTTGAAAGACCTCTGCTCATGTATAAGCTATAAAATATCAACTAACTAAGGCATTTACTTCAATGTACACAGCCCTTTTCATCTGAAGTTATTTGACTCTGCTTTTTGGATAAAATAGTGCGATGCTGTAAAGAGATTTACAGAGTGTTGAGATCTGGCCAGTGTTTTGCTGCTTATGAATGGTGCATAACTGAATCATCTGACCCTCTAAACCAAGAACACCAAAGAATTAAGGTTACCTGCATAAACATGTCCCTTGTTCTGACGTTTACACATAGGGTGTGTCTAGCAAACTTATGCTTTTGGAAATAGGGAGAAGTTGAGCTTGGCAGTGGACTTCCTGACATCAGGTCAATGTTGGTTCAACTATTTACTGTGTTCTACTTGTATAGCTCAGAGTTAAGAGATATATATATGGAAAATCAAGAAAACATCCTTTACTATCGTATATGTTTTACTATTCTATTATGTTTTAGGGTATATGGGAGAAGGATGTTGCTGTGGGTTCACCTCTACCTTGGTATTTGCCACTTGACAAAAATCAGTTTTCACTAAGCAGTTTCCGGGTATCTGCTGTTGGACGATTCATCGCAAAGAACATGGTACGAGTATTTTGGTGATTTCTTTTGAACCAAAAGTTTTTATGATCATTTTGGCCGGCTAAAATATAGAGAGATGGGATGAGGTGTAAAGCTGTAAATAGGAGCAATCGATTTCTTTTATGATTTCACATCAATCCAATGCACATCTGTTCCTGACTCCTTACAAAGTGATCTATAAGTCACAGATTTGTAGCTCATTCAGTTGAAGGTTGTCAAAGAGTTCAGGCTTTCTTGGAGAAAGCAGCACTTGTTGAAAGTGTCAGGTAAATGCTTTCATAATAGTTTGACTGCATATCCCAATCTTAAAGACCGATAAATGTTAGCCTAGCTACTGGATGCAATACATTAAAATACAAACTAGATATCATGAGTGCTTTTCATAATTTTCCATTTTGATCTCATGAAGCATTTTGATCTCATGAAGGCTACCCCACCTGGGTTTCTTCTATCAATTTGATCATTCAATCTGGTTAACTATAATTTATTTTGGTAAGCATTTTGGATGTATTAGTCTCGTTTTCTTGAGCAAACATTTATGCATGCACTCAGTGCATGATCATTTCTGTCCTTGATTCACGCATGATGGGGGTCGTTACACCAATATACTTTTTCATCGCTCGGAAACCTCTGTTGACTGTTGTAGGTCAAAACTTGGAAGATGCTTCCAGGGTTTTTGCACATTTTCTCCTTGATTGCTGTTATTTGTAATTGAAAACTGATTCTGGTGCATATTTGTTTCTTGGGGACCAGAGATAAGGATTTTCCATGCATAAGTTAATGTGTCCAACTTAACTATGTGCTGTTTTTTTATTCAAGAAAAAAAGGTAATACGTATTGGATTCAAATCCCTGTAATTTCCATGCCAGCTCGAATTTTACAGATGCAATATCTCTGATGATTAATTTTACTGATACATTTCAACAAGTACCTAGATAAAGAACAGAGAGATTAACAAGTTTGGATTGGAGCTGAGTTTAGGATTATTTAGATAAAAATTTATAAATGAATATGATACAGGATCATATATGCGATTAGCATTCGGGTTTAAATGAAAATCTGACATCGGGGAGGAATTTCCAGTAGCCATTCCTAGCTGAATGAAACTTCTGTCTGTAACATTTTCAGATTCAATTTCAGTCTAACATTATCAGTAAAATTTATAGAAACCCCAACAAGAGTTGACGATCACTATTCTTCTCAAGGAGAACAGGATAAAATGTAGTGGCATCCCTCTGTGAGATCCCAACCAGCTGCTGGCTCCATGCAATGATACAAAGCAACGGATTTCCATATCAAGCAAGAAAGGGGAACAACACTTGAAAGGGTTTTGTCACTGCATGAATCATGGGCATGACACAGATCATGGACAAATGAGTCCGATGATCACAACATAGCGCAGTTTCACTAGATGAAGTGCAATGGAGGGTCCCAGATGGGCTATCCATGCAGTCTTTTGGTGTACTCCAGTTGAGCTTAGGAAAGACTGCACCTCCAAGGGTTTCAATCGATTCCTTGATCTTCAATTCAAGGGAAAGAAGGGAGCGGTGGAGGCTTCTCTGGTTCATCTTCAGATTCTTCTGACACGGTATAGTCTTCTTCGTCTATGGGATTGTGGATTCTGTTCGGCAGGGCATCTTCATTTGAGATAGAAAGAGGAAGGTGGAAGGGATCGGATCATCAAGAAGGTACTCGAATAAAGATTCTCGAAGTTCAAGAATTATAGTTCTGATAGATACAGGCTTGAATTTTGGGAACCATTCGTGAATCTGGCAACGGTTCACTTCTTCTTCCTTCATTTCGGTAGTATAGGCCATTACCTTCGAGTCTCAAACGAACCCACTTCAGTTGCTTTCTTTGCCATCTGGTATAGGAAAACACAATCAGAGCACTACAAGGGGAAATGCCATAAACAGTAGAGATCTCCGAGCCTTGCTAGTGCCCAAGCAAAGCTTCATACACTGAACTATCGAAAACAAAATATATGCCACAGCAGCAATATTCAAGGACAGATGAGAGAATCATCATCATCAGAGGGCTTAATTTAGGGCTCAGGTATTTGAATTCAACCAAAACTTTGAGAATATATGTGATGCCCACATATCACGTCAGTGTTATGAAGAGATTGGATTAGATAAAAAGAAAAGCCAAGATTTGTGTATAGCAAGGAACTTCTTATGAAAGCGAAAACAAGAGATTCAAGGCTATTTAGACAGCATAGAAGCATTATGCTAATGTCCCTTCTTCATCATTTGCCATAGACCCTAATCCTCCCAAAGTTAAACTCAAGCAACCAGCCATTAATAGCAAGCATTCACTAGCCACTAGCCAGATTATCACCACTTTAAAGCTCAATCATGGTTTTCACAGCTTCTGTCATTCCTGCTCAAGCAGACGTCAACGACACTCAACCTTGGGGGATTCTAACCCACTCAATGTAAATTATTTGACTTTGTCAAGAAAGCAGTACAAATGACTTGGCTAGTTAAATCTGTAAATTTAAATGCCGTTTGGTAATGCGGCGGGCCTGAGGTTAGGAAACCACAGTTTCTACGTTTCTACGTGTTTGGTAATGCGAAAAAACATGTTTTATTTTGGTGGGATCACAATAATTGTGGCTGCACCTGTGGCTGATAAAAAATTGGAAAATTCTGCTTTTCAACAGCAGCAGCTTCATTTTTCAAGATCCATCAAAAAGCTAAGAGAAAAAAAAAAGTCGGCTCAACGATATAAAACATGGTACGAAATGCACGCTAACTTCAAATAATAATAATAAAAAAATATGTAATTTAACTGATCAGATCATAGATTTATTTTTTAAAAATTATCATTTTGAGTTTTATAAATCTCAGGATTATTGAAGGTTTACATGGTCGTTAATTTTAGAACCCGTGAAATTAATCGAGGTACACGCAAGCTAATCCGAATACCCATATTAATAAAAAAAAACAAACCAGTTAACACCTCACACTTGTACAAGTTGAGTGATAGAACGAACCCGACCAAAGTCTTTCTACCTTGGAGAATGGGTTAATAAGGAAAACAAATGAGATTAAGGTTGTATTTAATTAGTGTTTTAAGATAAAAATAAGAGATAAAAAAATAAAAGGTTAAGTTTAAAAAATAAGAGATATAGACCTGTTTTCATCTCTTTTATTTTTAAATAATGATTAAATATTATCTAAATAATAATTAACAAATAAATAAAAAATAATGATGAGAAAATAGAGATTAAAGTTATATTTAATTAGCATTTCAAGATAAAAATAAGAGAGATATAGAAAACAGTTAAAGTGAAAAAAGAAAAAGAAATGAAGGGATATGGCCTTGATTTCATTTTTTTATATTGAAACAATAATTAAACATTAACTAAATAATAATAATAAATAAATAATCATAGAAAAAGCCTCTTATGAAAACAAGAAGAGCATTTTCTATAGATTTAACACTCTTCCAAAAAAACAAAGAAAATATTTTTTCGTGAATTTACTAGGCTAGTAAACTAGCTTGAATTATTTAACTAATTTAAAAAAAAAACTCTTTATATATATATATATATATCTCAATCCATTTCTTTTACACATTCAAAAATCATAATAATGAAGAAAACAATCAATCAAATTTAGAATTTTAATCCAAATTCCATTTATTTTATTAATTTTTATCAAACTCATGTAAAAAAAAAACCCTCTGTACTTGTGCCTGCTTCTAGCTATTACCTTGGCAGACCTAAAGTCATCCAGAAAAATACATTTAAAAAAAAAAGAAAAAGGAAAACCCCCCGTCTCTGGTCCCAGTCTTCTGTAGAATAAACAAGTCTTTCGCATTGTCTTTCTCTCTGAAAAAACACAGGAGTAATCAACAAGAAAGAAAGGAACAAAACGACGGCGGTAGGCAAATAAGAAGCGGAGGAGATGGAGATAGTGAAGGCAAGGACTGATAAGCGAGAATACAAGAGAATTGTTCTTCCAAATGCTCTCCAAGTCCTTCTCATTAGCGATCCCGACACCGATAAGGCAATTTCAATTCCTTAATTTTTGCAATTTCAATTCAATTCTGGCGCTTTAATCACTGATTTAGGTCAATTCTAACCATTTATTTTTCGTTTCTTTTTAGTGTGCGGCTTCTATGAATGTTAGTGTTGGTTGTTTCAGTGATCCTGATGGTCTTGAAGGACTCGCTCATTTTCTTGGTAGCCTTTTCTTTTTTCTTTTTTCTTTTTGTGGTTTTCATGACGGTTTTTTATTTTATTTTTTTGGTTTCTGGTATTGGCAGAGCATATGCTGTTTTATGCAAGTGAGAAATATCCACTAGAGGACAGTTACTCTAAGTACATTATTGAGGTGATTAATTATTTAATTATCATTTAAATTGCTTACTTAAGAAAGAAAGAAAGAAAGCTCCTTTTATTTCCTGTTAAAATCTTTATATTTATTCTATGTGGTTCGGGAAGGTTGAATTGTAATTTTGGTGAGAATTTATGTGTTACTAAACGATGTTTTCTACGTATTTTGTTGTCTACTTGATGTGTAGCATGGGGGCAGTACCAATGCTTATACGACGTCGGACCACACCAACTATCATTTTGATGTTAACAGTGATTGTTTTGAAGATGCTCTGGACAGGTATAAAATGCACGCTTTCTTATTTTTATAATCTGTAATGATAGATAGCTTGTTGGTTTTGTCAGTTATCTTATAAAGTTTGTGACCTGGTTCTTTGAATGTGATTTACTGTTCAGATTTGCACAGTTCTTTATCAAACCGTTGATGTCAGCGGATGCAACCGTTAGGGAAATTAAGGCTGTTGATTCTGGTTAGCTGCTGTGCTTAGACTTTTTTTCCTTTTTAGGTTTCTCAAGCTGGATTGATGCTGAGTTTCTTTTCGGAATTAGTGTTGGTAATTACTTACTCTGGTGTTTGTGTCTCTCTTGTACAGAAAATCAGAAAAACTTACTGTCTGATGGTTGGAGAATAAACCAGGTATCATTCAATGCACTTGCTCACCTATCCGGTAGACTGTTGGTTTTCTTTTGTTAATCTTTCTTTTCAGTCTTTTGGTTGTCTTGTATTTGTATAAACTCAACAAATTGGTTGCATGTTGCAAGTGTTTTAGTTGATATGTTGTTTGCAAATTCCTAATGATGAGGAATCCTACAGATATCTAGGTTTTCTTTTTCCTTTTCACCTTTGAAACCACCTAGACTAACAAGAGGCCAATTTAACCTTCCAAATTAACTATAAGTAATGTCACAGATCACCTGCCGTTTTGTCTTAGTCACTCAAAAACAGGTATTCCATTGGGTAGTTCTATGCTTTTGCATGATATTGCACATTTGATTCTGCTCTATTTGAAGGTGCAAAATTAGCGTTTATGATATACTTGGTCACAACCTTAAGAAATAGTGATGCACAGTTCGTTCTTTGTAAATATTGCATTTCACATGTAGCAAACCATGCTGCTTGTCATCAATCACAGCTTCGTAGTGATTATGCAATTAATACTACTCACAAACTGTTTTTTCTCTCTTTCATTGCAGCTTCAGAAACATTTAAGTGAGGAAGGCCACCCGTACCATAAATTCAGTACAGGTTAGCTGCATATGTCGATGTATATGTGTGGTTGTATGCATGTGTGTATGAGCTGGTATGTTATTTGTAGAACACAGGAATCCAGGCATGTAGCAAGTCATGCATGCTTGTTGATTTTCAGCAAAACATCCATACTGCCTATGACTTTGTAAAGTTTAATTAATAATATTTTTCTACAACATTATGTTTTTAACTAATGATAATTTCTTAGGGGCGAATGCCTTCCACTGGCTTCCCTTAACTTCTAAAGGAATCATATTTACAACTACAATGATGTTTCATATTAAGGAAGATCAAAATTTATATTCTTTCCTGAATTGTGTCTATCATTTGTCAATTCATAGGGAATTGGGACACTTTGGAAGTTCAGCCAAAAGAAAAGGGGCTGGATACAAGACTTGAGCTTATAAAGCTCTATGAAGAAAATTATTCAGCCAACCTCATGAACTTGGTAATATATGCAAAAGGTTAGTAAATAAGCCTCCCTTCAACATTAATTATCTCTTGATTTCATTATTTACCAACAATTACAACTATAAATTTCTTTGCTGTGGAAATCTTCAGAAAGCCTTGATAAAATACAAAGCCTTGTCGAGGAAAAGTTCCAGGAAATTCGAAATAATGATAGGAGCTGTTTCTCTTTTCCTGGTCAGCCTTGCTCCTCGGAGCATTTACAGGTATGCCAAGTTCTGCTGCATTTCTGATTCTTTGCTCGCTTCATACTTTTAGAGAATGTTAAACTTTTGTGAAAGACAGTTATGTGTGGCTGAAGATATTAAACTTTTGAGAGAATGTTTAATATTACCTTTATTCTTCACTGTGTTTGTTTTAGATACTTGTTAGAACTGTCCCGATAAAACAAGGTCACAAATTGAGAATTGTTTGGCCAATAACTCCGGGCATTCTTCACTACAAGGAAGGACCATGCAGGTATCTTGGCCACCTGATTGGCCATGAAGGAGAAGGATCTTTGTTTTATGTCTTGAAAACCTTAGGTGGGTTTCCCGCATCCTTACGATCTATCTTTATATTTTTTTTAATTCTACTTTATTAGATATACACATAGGTGGTTTGCTTTTTGCTTGGCAGTCCGCTTCTCATGTTCAGTGAACTCTGTGTGCATTCACTGTGTGCATGTTCATTCTTGTGCCTGTAGTTACCTGTCTTTTATTTATGATGCTGGAAACGCTGGCTTCTTCTTTTTCTTTTTTGAAAATCAGACTTGCCTTAAGATTTGGTTACTTTAAAAAAAATGCAGGATGGGCCACTGATTTATCTGCTGGTGAAGTAGATGGGACAACAGAGTTCGCTTTCTTCACTGCAGTAATTAATCTTACTGATGCTGGCCATGGTTAGTTCCCCTTTAGTTTTATCTCAGTTTTTGCTCTTGGACAATCTAGCTTTAACAGAGTTGCAAAGCTTAGCTTATCTTATTTTTTAGCTGGGCAGAATTATATCTGGGATTAACATCTTTTATCTAAACTATTCCTTTTTGTTTGTCGGATTGCAGAGCACATGCAAGATGTTGTTGGACTGTTATTCAAATACATTCACCTCTTGCAGCAGTCTGGTGTTTGCAAATGGATATTTGATGAGGTATGGAAATGCATTATATAATTATGGATTACCATTTTGTGATATTACTGACAAACAGGGGAATGGCTAACATGCATCACACACGCTTCTTGCCATGCTCATTTGCAACTCTAACCACATAGACCATGTTTAGAGAATTTGATGGGTGTTACCGTGTTAGTTTGAGAAAGAGAGAAATGAAATGTCATTATTGTGGTGATTAGGCAAGAGAGCCAAGTGAAAGAGAATGCTAGCTACTTAAGGAGAAAGATTATGCTGGTGATTAGGCAAACCAGCATATAATGAATTCTTCTGCAGTTCATTTCCAATTTTAAAGTTGCAAGATGAACTCAACCAATTGGCATTTTGTTTAATTGACATTCTCATGCTGTGGAACATAGGGTTCCGTTACACTTTAATTTCTAGTTGAAATTAGGGGTTATCAATTGGCCCATACAAGTTTGAGCAAAAAAAAAAAGTTCATTTGAACTGAAGAAGCTTGAGGAGATGTAAGTTTTTGACCTTTTCTACCATGCATCTTGACATTTTCATGCTTCTATCCTTTATTTAATGGTTTTCTAAGTTAATTTTTGTTTTTGGAGCGTATTTTGCATCTCCCTGTCAAGTTAGATTATTTATTTATTATCTCTTGCATTCAGTATTGAAGTTTCTCTTTCTAATCTATTCAAGATGCTGAAATATTTTGTCTTTTTTATGAAGCTTGCAGCTATTTGTGAGACATCATTCCACTATCAAGACAAAACCCCTCCAATTAGTTATGTTGTCCGGATTGCATCCAATATGCAGGTTAGTTATGGATTTGAAAGGGGAAAAAATTGCGCACTTCCTCTGGAATTTCTACATCTTGCCAATTTGGTTGTTGTTTTTATATAAGATATTCTACACCATCATGTTGTGTTGTATAACTTTTGTGAGAATTGCTCTTACTAAACAATGTAGCCAAATTTAAAACATCTATGCATCCTCTACAAACAACAATAACAACGAGCATTTTGTTTTCATTATACACTTCTTCATCAGAAGCAATACCAGTTTACAAGTGCTTCATCTTCTAACTTATGAGTTGCAGATTTTTTTTAATTTGATGAGCTGTGGCCTCATGTGAAAATAAACTGAAAGCCTTGACCTTTCAATTTAGGGCCAGAAGAAGGAAAATGGTTTGTGATTAAGTTTTTTTTAAAAAAAAAAACTGAAAAGGAGGTGAAGTTAATATAATTAGAAGGTGTGCCTCTAAAATTTGGGGATGATTTGCTGGAAGATAGATTTTTAAAGGTTGCTAGAAAGGCTAAGAAGTTTTTGTTTCCTATAGGATTTAACTGGGAGTAATTGATGGAAGAAAATGATTTTACTTTTGCTAAACTGTAATAGTTAAAGTTGAAGTGAGTTTTTGATGTGTTGGGGTCAAGTTGTGAATAGTTAAACGTTGGAGATTGTTTGAGAGCTTTGTTTCTCTTTACTTTTAAACATCTTTAAAATATATTCAGGTAAATGCATGCATGCATATAATATAGATATGTGCACATATGTATGTATATGCTTATTTGCATGCTGTATGTATTTCAAAGCTTGTGACTGAGGATATGTTAGCTAGCATATTTTTAGAATAATGGTCTTTAAATGGTTGTTTGGTTTCTTTTTATCAGCTATATCCTCAAAAAGATTGGCTGGTGGGATCCTCCTTGCCTTCTAATTTCAGTCCAAGCATAATTCAGACGGTACTTAATCAACTTTCTCCAGACAATGTTCGGTGAGTTATTTAGAGCTCAAAGGAGCTGTAACTTTTGCCAAAACAAATGAGAAGCAAACATTTTTTGTCCCTTATTCCTTATTCTGTTTTTTTGGTTTATGACAATGAAATGGATTTTATTAGTAAGGCATGAAACCAGAATTAGATCAGGAGAATATGCCAACCACCAAAAAATATAAAGCAAGAAACAAAGAAAAATCGTGTTAGAGGGGCTTTCTAATCCTGTTGAACCAGAACTGAGTTGCTTTCGTGTTACCTTACTTTCAAGGGGATTGATAATCGTAAATGATGCTAGATTCCAATTAAATAATAATAGAATGCAGTGAAATTGATGTATTTTAGCACCGTTTATGCTTAAGGGGAATGTCTCAAAATGGAAGAAATATGGCCATTCGTTTTAGAAAGATGATATAACTTTCAATTGCCTATTTTTTTTGTTATGATTGGATCGGCATTACAATCACCTTGCATGTAGATAGTAGTTGTAATCTGCCTTTCCATGGTAAAGGAAAACTAGTTATTGGGTGAACTTTTACAGACTTGTTTCTTTTCCTCATCCAGAATTTTGTTTGTTGTGCTCTATACATGTCTCAATTTGTTTGTACAAATTGTTCAATCAGTTATCTCCTTGGACATCGACTTGGTTGAGAAAATTTCTTAATTACCTCCTTTTATTCTGCAGAATCTTTTGGGAATCGAAGAAATTTGAAGGGCAAACTGCAATGACTGAGCCATGGTACAAAACTGCATACAGTGTTGAGAAAATCACTGGCTCCATGATCCAGGTCTGTTGTTGGTTGTTACTTTTTAGATTATCCAGTCAATGGTGTTATTAAATGCAAATCTTTTTGGACTTCCATTGCAATTTATTTTGCTTTACTGTTTGTTGTCATCAAACTATAAGCAGCTTCATTTTCATGATTAGAATCTCTTGTAAAGGTACAAAACCTGATATTTTGCAAGTTTTTGTCTGATTGCAGGAATGGATGCTATTTGCTCCTAATGAAGATTTGCATCTGCCAGCGCCTAATGTATTCATACCTACTGACTTATCACTTAAGGATGCACAAGAGAAGGTTTGATGGAATTCTATTATCTATTACATGATCATCATTTTTTTGTTTGTTATTTACTGATGTGACTGACCTTTGTAGCAGGTCAAATTCCCAGTTCTCTTAAGAAAGTCATCCTCTTCATCACTATGGTACAAGCCTGACACGATGTTCTCTACTCCTAAAGCTTATGTTAAGATAGATTTCAACTGCCCCTTTGCTAGCAGCTCTCCTGAGACTGAAGTTCTTACTGACATTTTTGCGCGGTTGTTGATGGATGACCTGAATGATTATGGTACCACGAACTAAAATTTGGATTTATTTTAGTGAAGATAAAATTTAATCTCTTTACTTTTTTATTTATTTCCTTTTCTTCCTCAAGTTCCAGTATCTCTTATTTGATGAAGCAGTGTAGCATATGAATATATAATTCATATGAAATCCTCATCTTGATAAATTAAACTTTATTTGATATACTGGCATATTTGATCAATCTCCACTCTGCATCTTACAACAGTTTTATATGTTTTGTATGTTTCAGCTTATTATGCACAGGTTGCTGGTCTATATTATGGCATAAGCAACACAGATAGTGGTTTTCAGGTAGTAGCCTATTTGCATATTAAATGTTATTATGATTTCTCTTCTGTCCCCTCTCTCACACAACCTACTTTTGTTTTGTTTTTTTGTAGGTCACTGTTGTTGGTTACAACCACAAACTGAGGATCTTGTTGGAAACTGTTATTGAAAAAATTTCAAATTTTAAAGTGAAGCCCGACAGATTTTCTGTGATCAAGGTAATGCAAGGAAGAGTTCATACAGGGTTTGAACTTCCTGTATGTACAAGTATTTATACTCAAAAGGATACATATATAGATATATTGATCAGTCATGTATACCAAATAATGCTCTCTTTGATTACGAAATCACTATGAACATCTTTTATGATTCTTCTGAAGCCCAATCAAAGTGGTGGAGCTTGTGTCACGTGTTTCCCTGTAACCTGTCAAAGAACCATCCCAACCCAATAGCTTAAGTTGTTAGGTGAGGTCCCAAAATATGATTTATATTATTTTCTAACACGCCCCCACAAGTGAAAGCCCTTTGGGCTTGAAACTTGCACAGGTCCACACTACATTGTGCTTAATTTTTATCAAATAAATGGGGATGATGAAATTCGAACTCGTGACCACTTGGTCATCAAGACTCTGATACCAAGTCAAAGAATCATGTCAACCTAATAACTTAAACTGTTAGGTGAGGTCCTACAATATGATTTATAATATTTTCTAACATAACCTGACTTTATTTTCATGTCATTTGGCAAGTGCAATTTTGATAATTAGAACAAGGGAAGGACAGATATGAGCCAAGCTCTGTACATGATGTTAAGAAGGTTGGGAATAACTTTTGAAAAATTCTTGTGGAATATGGCCAAGAGAATGCCACTTTTAGAGACCACTGAATTATTTATTCCTTTCTTTACCTTTCTTGTTTAATTTTGGTATTGTTTCTTTTCTTTAGGATTCCTGTCTAGGTGACTTTTACAGGTTGCATAGGGAAGAACATATGAGCAGTGCATTTTTTTACTGATTATCATTGATAGACACCTTGTATTTTTTCCAGGAAATGGTGACAAAGGAATATGGAAATTTGAAGTTCCAGCAGCCCTATCAGCAGGCTATGTACTATTGTTCTCTCTTACTACAGGATCAAACATGGCCTTGGATGGAACAACTTGAAATACTTCCTCATCTTCAGGCTGAAGATCTTGCTAAGTTTATTCCATTGATGCTTTCAAGAGCCTTCTTAGAGTGCTATATAGCAGGTTTCAACTGCCTGTCTTGTATTTCTATAATCATATGGCTATCTCGTCTTGAATTTAAGTATCATTAGTAATTATTCCATTCATTCAGGTAATATTGAACGCAGCGAGGCAGAGTCAATGATTCTGCATATTGAAGATGTTTTTAATGAGGGTCCAGACCCTATATGCCAACCCTTATTCCCGTCCCAGCATTTAACAAGTAGAGTTATCAAGCTTGAAAGGGGCATCAATTATTTGTATCCAATTGAAGGCTTAAATCCAGATGATGAAAATTCTGCTCTGGTGCATTACATACAGGTAACTGTATTTGCTTGTGAGAAATGGTTTTTCTGAGTCAATGTGGCTGCTTTTGCAGTTCCGTAGTTTTTGAGTTGTTGAAGATATAATTTAAGTCAAGAATGTACATGATTTCAACTTTAAGATGTAGCATCACTAATGAAACATAGTAGCATATAAATAAATTTAAATACTACATTTCTTGTCGTTTTCTGGTAATTGACTGGATTGAATAAATTATTTCTGGTGAAATTTTGATTTCTAATTGACAGAATCATTCAATTGTGCAGATTCATCGAGATGATTTTACATGGAATGTGAAACTTCAACTGCTTGCTTTAATTGCAAAGCAGCCAGCTTTCCACCAGCTTAGATCTGTTGAGCAACTTGGGTACATTACTGTTCTCATGCAAAGGTATCCAGAATTACTCTCTAAACTTTGTTCCCAACATGGATTTTTCTCTAGGCCTTACCATTTCTTTCAATGTAGAAATGACTCTGGTATTCGCGGACTGCAGTTTATCATTCAATCTACAGTGAAGGTATTTAGCATTTCTTTTGTGTGTCTCTTCTGGTCATGTAGCCTTGTGTTATTACACTCTCTTCATTAATCCTGGTAATCTTGCTAGGGTCCTGGACAAATTGATTTGAGAGTTGAGGCATTCCTCAAGATGTTTGAAACTAAACTTTATGGGATGACCAATGATGAATTCAAGGTGAGGTTCTATTCTATCCCTATCATAATTGATTGATATTTTCTTGCACGTCTTTTTAGGTGGTTCTGACCAGCATGACATTGGTCAATGTTATTTACATGCAGTGATTGTTTCTCTAACTTTAAGGGAAGCTCACATGTTTCGTAAAAGTTAAAATTCCTTTTGGGAGGAAGATGGAGTAATCTTCAAAATACGAGCTTAAGTTGCGCATGGTTAATCTTTCTTCAAATGCTTACCTTCTTCTCTGTAAATTTTCTACCAGCACCTTTTTTTCCAAGACAGAATGAGATATAGCTAGCCGCAAATTGCATGCCTAAACAAAAGATTAATTCCTCGCTACCAATTAACAAATTCTTTGGCTATCTAATTTTCTGTACGAGCTGCACAATTTTTGAACAATATAACTTCAATGAAAAGGAAATCTAGTTGTTCCTAGACAATCCACATCTCAATTCATTATTGTGAACAGTTTGGGCCATTCAGATGAGAGCGAACGAGGCATATATTAGCTGCTTGTTTATTTTGTTATCTAATTTTATTTTGTTGTTGCCTCAATTTGTTTTGAGGTTTGGTGGTTGCAAATGACCTATTTTTGACAAACCAGTCTTGTGATCCATTTCCGTTCACAAGGATTTAATTTCAAAATGCCTGTCAATGCTCTGCAGAGTAACGTGAATGCTTTGATAGATATGAAACTTGAGAAGCACAAGAATTTAAGAGAAGAATCTGCATTTTTCTGGCGAGAGATTTCTGATGGGACCCTGAAGTTTGATAGGCGAGAATGCGAGGTATGAATCTCATATATCTGCAGATGTTTATTATTGGGTCCTGCAAAATGGCTGGAAAAAATCTATAAATTGTGTTTATGGAAGCGGCAAGTTAAGAGATACGGCACACGTTACCTTTCCCAGAATCTCATGTCAATATTGTTAGCCAGTTAGAACAAAGCTTTTTTTCATCAATAGTATTTTTTTTTTCAAATGTTCTAAACTTCTAATCCATGTTGTTACAACAGGTGGCCGCATTAAAACAACTTACACAACAGGACTTGATAGATTTCTTTGATGAACATGTAAAAGTTGGTGCACCTCGGAAGAGGACATTGAGCGTGCGGGTTTACGGGAAACTGCATTCATGTGAGTACCCATCAGACAAAAGCCAACAGCTCCCGCCCAACGCAGTTCAGATAGAAGATATTTTCAGTTTCAGAAGATCACAACCTCTTTATGGTTCATTTAAAGGAGGCTTTGGTCACATGAAGCTGTAGGGTTGGGATATAAAAGCAATGGAGGTTTCCCCTTTTCAGCTGTGTACAATCTGGTTGAAGAAAATTGAAACCTGCAGCGAAGCAAGCAAATGGTAGTCGTAGCTGAAGCCGAAGTATAGCAATAAAACAAGAAGTATTCTCCAAAGTGATTTTCATGGCACTGTTTCTCATTGATCTCTGGCTTACAATCGTGGCATTGCATTGTAATTTATATGAAGTATTTTTTATGTGTTGCTTGCTTCTCAAAGACAACGATGTCTTGCTAGATACGTTTGTTTCAACAACCGAGGCCAATAAAAAAAATTAACAAAAAACCTATTTAGCCTTTTTAAAATAGTGTTTATTTTTTAATTATATTAGATGTATATAATTGTTTTATGAGGATGGTGTGATATATATATATTAAATTTATTTTCTTATAATATCTTTAATATGTGTAGTTTTGCATAAAATTTGTTTTTTTTTATTTTACTCAATAAATTTTATGTGTCATTTCTGTTATAAATTGATTTTAATAAATAAATTCATTAAACATAATTGGGTAAATAACTTGTATTGTGATATTAAATATCTTGATCTATATTTGTTTTTTTAATTTTTTTAATTATATTTTTATTTATTGTTAATGATTTATTTATTTATTTATAAAAATAGTTTGTGATTTATTTAATTTGATATGTGCCTAAGTTTTTTTATTTACATTTTAAGATTTTTTTTTGTAAAAAAGACGCGTTGAAAGATTTTACATGTTCAATTTCTTTTATCATGTATTTGTGTTTTCAATTTGATTTTTAATTTTTTAATTACGTGTTTTTTTTTTAATTTTTTATAAAAGTTTTGTTGTTTTTTATTTTATCCTTCAATTCAAGTTAATCATGTATTGTTTTTTTTTATCGTCATTTTTTTTTTGTTATTGTTTTTATTCTTTTCAATTTAACTCTCAAAAACAAAATTTGTTGTTGCACTTTAAGTTATTTATTTATTTATTGAATTGCTATTTATTTTGGATTTTTTTATCTTTTTTTTTTCGAATTATCCTTCAAAATTTTATTTTTTATAGATTAAACTTCATGATTTTTCATGTGTGGTATTTTCGGTAAGATAATTCAGGTTATGGATTTAAAAAGTTAATAGAAGTTGACATCTTTTTGTTATTTTTATTTTTGATATTGTCGTTGAATATTGTTTTTCTAATAAAAAAATAATTTTATAATTATCTTTAAAAAAAATTTTATCAAATTATTTTTATCTCATCAAATTTGTTAAATTAATATGAAATAACTTACGATCGGCTTAAATCAGTTTTTTTTTTCTGTTTTTTTTATTTTGTCATTCCATGATTTTTTGCTCTTCAATAAAGTTCTTTTTCCTGTGTTATCGTCATCATGGCTTTTATAACATAGGGGACGATATGTTTTATAAGTGACTAGTCTTTTCGGTTAACAGAGATGAAACCAGAGAACCTAGGCCCAGCAACCCCAAACCAAAGGCAACGGCGGTTCTGCATCTAATCGGGGAGTATTGCCTGTTTTTTCTTCGAGAAAGAACAGTTAATACTTGACAATCAAAACGAATTGGAATATTTCAGAATTCAATTGAAGCTTTCCAATAAATGGAAATTAGAACCAATAAAAAAATTTAAATACATCGATTCATCGGTCAAAAAATGTGTTTCTTTTTTTGAATGATTTTACATGACTGAATAGAAGACTATGTCAATAGTATCTAAGCCCTTCGCCGCCTTGACTCCACAACTGGCCCCCCGAGAAGAGCCTCGAGTCGGCGCCTGACTCTCGCTGCCACCGTTGTGGCCATGGCGCTGCTGCTGCTGGTGGTGGTGGAGGTCATCGGAGTTAGAGGGAGGATGGTAGTACAAGCGAGCAGTTTGTGGGCAGTGAGAGTAAAATCTTCCAGCTATTCTTACCCCAGAATCTAACAACCCCATTTCTCTACAACAAACTCTCTTCCTCCTCGTTTTTTTATAAGAGCGAGAGTGAGAACTCGAGAGAGAGGGAGAGAGAGACACTTTAGGAGATGTGAAAGCCAGTCAGTCTGAGACGTTGTTGCGAGAAAGAGGAGAGGAGACTGTGGTGTTATATAGGGATCTCTCCTCACCTAAAACTCTGGCTTTTGACTTTCCCAGGTTCCTTTGGCTTTCTTGTTAGGTCTTCTTTTTCTTCCCAGTCCTTGCAGTAAGTTATATTGTAATTGTGCCCCATATTAATTGTACCCCTCATCATAATTATTTTACTTTTTATGGCCTCTCGAATCCATGAAAGTCAATTAAATTTTTTAGCTTCGAAAAGGAATAAGAATCATACCAGTCAGGATTGTGGTTCAAAAAGAAAAATATCAGTGAGAACTATTACTCTAAAAAATATTAAATTGATTTTTTTTAGTGTTTTCTAATAGTTTTTATATGTATTTTTGAACAAAAAACTATTTTAATATATTTTTAAATAATAAATTATTTAAAAAAATATCATATATCATAATCTTAAAACTCCTCCATCTTTATTTAAGGGCAAAGAAATCAGTGTATCTCTAGAATTTCTGGGATTTGACACGTCTTTATTTCATAGGTGGGACGTATTCAAAGGGGGTACAAGGACAAATAATTGGGGTTAATATCAAATATGTAAAAGTAAAGGACTATAAAGGTAAATGTGCGTGAAGGCGGCGCAATGTGCGAAAAGGGCGTAGTCTCGTCTCGTGTTCCTTTTTTTCGGTGCTCTCTTTCTTGTATGGCTTTTCAAACGTTCAGACTCTACGCACGTTCTCGACCGCGTCAAGCTTTGGCGTTAAGCGTTGAATATTCGCTACGTGGTTTTGACGGCGCTGTCTAGAGTTGGCTTTAAGACTTGGTTTTTTTAAGAAAAATTCTTCCTTCGAAAATAAAAAATTTCCATTGCCTCAATGGAGAATTTTCTTACCTAACTTAATTTAAATAGTCAAATTGTTAGGAACATGTTTTTGATTTGTGCCTTGTTTGTTTCAGGTAAAGTAGCCTTCAAGCTTTCTCAATGTTTGGTAAGCTCTTGGAAACTAAACGTATTTGGAAATATAATTACGGTTGTTTTTTAAAATATTTTTTATTAAAAAATATATCAAAATAATTTTTTTTTATTTTTTAAAAATTATTTTTGACATCAGTGTATCAAAATTATTTAAAAATACTAAGAAAATATTAATTTGAAGTAAAGAAAAAAAATTTAATTTTTTTAAAAATCGTTTTTGAAACGCAAAAACAAACATAGTTGGAATAAAAGCAAAAATAAAGTGTTTTCTTCTTTTTTATTCTAGAAAACACTTTCCTTGTTTTTACAAACATAACATCTTCCACGAAATATTTATGTATATATTTATCCCCAATGCAAAAAATTTATACCAAAAAAACCTAAATATCTAACTTTCAAGTAATATCATTAACTAATTTGGCTTTTTCATTAATTTAAAAAAATTTATTTTGAGGTTTTAAAAATGAAATTTACTTTAAAAATATTTAACAAGGTTATGTGTCTATAATATTATATTTGTATATTTATATTTTATAAAATAAGCTATATATAATATATGATATCATAAAAAAAAATTCCTCCATAATTTTACTTTTTATATCTCATTTTTTTATTATAAGTGCTCAAATAGTTACATTTGATGTTTTATAAATATTAAATAGACTTGAAAAAAAATATTTATAAGTTATTTTTCAACTTATTTTTCATAACATAATTAAACACTAAAAATTCTTTTTCAGCTTATTTTTCGTAACATTGTCAAATATCAGAAAATAATTTATTTTTCATGAAAATCACTTTTAAAAAAAAATTATTTTCTAGCAAACAAACAAGGTCTTAGATCTTAAAATGATCGGTTAAACCCACAAAGAAAAGAAAGCTTATTAGTATTTAGTACAAACTAGATTATTAATCTGCGCTACATTGCAGGTCGGGTCAAGTTTTTCTTAAACATAAAAAAAATATTCAAATGTTGCTAATGTTTTTTTTTTTCTAGTGGAAATTTTTTTTAAACCGTGTAGGGGTTGATCCAACATGACTCAAATGACTTTACGAGTCCAATCTTTATAGAAAACAAAACAAAACAAATTATAAAACATAATTCTCAATCAACTCAATGTTGAAAGATGTAATTAAAAAAATAATTAAAAAGGGGCCTAAAAAGACGACTAGATGTAACCTGTCAAACCCACGACCTGGATATAAGACCAAGATAACCTCATAGAAAGTAAATGAATACAAATTAAGAAGTCCAATTCTCGACCAGCTCAATGCTAAAAAATAAGATTAAAAATATCAGTTAAAAAAATAAAAAAAAAATAACCATAATTAATCCGTCAAACTCATGACACAAGTCATAATACCGAAATAACTTCATAGAAAAAATAAAAAAAATAACCCAAGTTAACCTATAAAAATTTACAAATCTAATCATAAAACTGAGAGAACCTTATATAAAACAAATCAAAATAAATTATAAAACTTAAATCTTAATTGACTTCATCAAATTCAATGTTAAACGATAAAATTTATAAAAGTTTTAATAAAAAAAATAAAAAATAAATCAATTCAATTTAAATTATCTCATTAAATACTATTTTTGGATTATAAAATTAAAATAATTTAATAAAAAATAAATCAAATTAAATGAAGTCTAGTGTGTTAAAAAAAAAAACCAACCAAAGACACTTTTTCCCAACTAAAAGTAAAAATAAAAGACCCTTTTAATTTTTGTTTTAGCCGCCACCCTCTACCCTCTCTCTCTTTCTCTCATGTGATTTACCTAGTTATTTCATGTATGCTTAACACTTGCAAGATGAACCCTGGCTTCAAATCTCCCATCCAAAGGCTTTCATTATGCTCTCTGCTGGGCACTGACAGGCCAGGTCGAAGCGACAAGCTCCTGATAGAAGCTAGGCTAAAGCCCTCCTCGCTTTGTTCTACCAAATGAGAAAAGAGCTCGTCACTTACGATCGATGGAACGAGATACAGATCGCTGAGAGGTCAATGGTTAATTAAAGGCTTGACCAACGGGAGAAGACAAGATGACCAGAAGTCCAAGAGGGGTGGGTCGACAGGAGAAGCAAGTCATTTTGAAGGATTTATCCGGTTTACCGGTCTTCAAATAAAAAAACGATACAAACCAAGCTGAACCAGTTCGGTTTGAGCCGGCTTTCAATTCAGTCCAGGTTAAATTTTTCAAAAAGAACAATGATTGGTCTGGTTGGTTTTTTGGTCCTAAATCGGACCAAATCAGACCATAAACACCACTAATAAAGCATAATTTCCGATGAAATACAATATTAAATGATAAAATTGAAAAAAAAAAACTAATAATAATAATAAAAAAAAAGAATTGGGCCAACTGGATCAACATGTTAAACCGTGACTCAAGTCATGAAACAGAGACAATCCAATAAAAAAAAATCGATGTTGAATGATCTGTGACTCAGGTCACGGGAATAAGATAACCTCTTGAAAAGAAAAAAAAAACCAATCTGATTTGACCAAGGTTAAAATATCAAAACTCGTGACATTGATTATGAGACCAAGATATCTCCATGCAAATCAAAAACATATTAAAAAATTCAATTCTCAATTAATTTAATATTAAATAATAAAATTAAAAAAAAAATTATTCAATAAAAAAAATAAACAACAAGCACACACCCAACCTGCTACCGTGAGCTAATTGATGAGCCTAGTTCTTTTTTGTTTTTTCTTTTCAAATGTTTCTTTGGTTTTATTTTGGTGCTCCAAAATTTTTTATCAAATTCACTAAATTTCAGTTTTTACATGTGGTTTTTAAATACCATGATAAATTTTATTTGAATTTTAATAATTTATTTTTCAATTATTATGTGTATGATATAAAACTAATAATATTAAAGATAAATTGTTCATGAAATTTCAATTTGATTTTTTTATTCTTAAAATTTTAAAATTAATTTTTAACATAATTTTATTATATTATAGATTTTTAGCTTTCAATCGCACATAAAATATAAAAATATTATTATATTATTTTTAAAAAAATTGTTTTAACAAGTAGCCTAACAATAAAAAATAAAAAATTTCATAGCTGGCCATTCAAATAAACAAAAGGCCACAAGATCACAGCCCAACAACATCGCACATAAAATATAAAAATACTATTATATTATTTTTATAAAAAATTGTTTTAACAAGTAGCCTCACAATATAAAACAAAAACTTTCATAGCTGGCCATTCAGATAAACAAAAGCCACAAGATTACAGCCCAACAACTGTTAATCAAGTTGCTTGCATTGGTAGAAAGCAAAGAGCAACTCGTGAGCAAGAAGGAAACAATCAAGAATCGTGTCCGCAAGAATATCAGGGACTAGGGGGGAAAAGAACTATCCTGGGATATATGATTAAAAGAAAGCGTAAAGAGTTCACAGAGACAGCAAATGAAATTTGTAGAATGTGAAGTGTCATCTATTTTTTATTCTTATAAAGAAAGAAAGAGCCACGGTTATTCCTTGCATCATGCTCATTCCTTCTCATCACATCAAAATCATCCTTAACAACAATTCAAGGAATATATATCGGCCATGGCTCCCTCCAACAGTTATCAATTGTGCATAATACTAACTTGCATTCAATTTAAGCTGAAATTATTCCTCAATCTATTAATTTCAAGTATATGAACAAAGCTTTCTCAAAAGAGGTATATGGCCGAAGCCCAACTCTAGGCTCAGCAAGAAAAACAATAGCACATATCAATATAGGGAAAATGTTCAGTTAACTATAATGTATACGGTAAGGCGCTGCCACCGCCACCGCCACCGCCATCCTTATGTATATAGTGGTGTAATACTGGTGTCACTCGGTTCCCCTTTTTTACATCTTTTATGTAATTCCGGGCAGAAACAACAGCTAAAGGCAATAAGACTATTATGCTGCTCTATGTTATGCTACCAGCCTAATTAATCATATACCAATATTTCCTATTTCACTTTCATATATATTCGCTGACCAAAATTTCCCTTGGTGGTGGGACGGATAAACCCTAGAAGATGACCTGTAGTTATATAGTATAACTAGGTCAAGCTCCCTATACAATTTTTCATGCTATCTGCAAAAGGAGAGGTCACTGATTACAATTATAACACATGGCAGTAACATTTTTAGTGCTAATTTTATAAAGTAATCACTTCATTGAAATGTCAAAAGCGGTAAAAAGATTTATGAGAAGAACCGAGTACCTTGTAAATATATGGGTCATGTCTCCCTCCTCTGCCAGATCTTTTCACTTCTTCTTGCCTTAACAGCCTAAAATTTCACCACGGTTCATTAACAATCAAACGGTGTTGAAGATTTTGCAAGTAATAAATATATATATATTTTTTAAAAAGAGCACTATTGCACACAATTAGATCTAACACATTCCACGTGTCAATCACGTGAGCTTACTCACTCACATTCTCAAAGCTTTGCTCGTGCTAGGACTGTCTCCAAGCACTTGACGAATTCTCATTTCAGCGAAACAACCGCTAGACAGCAGCTTCAATATTGCTTCGGCTAGGCTGCTAAGGTAACGCGAGCCAGAGCCAGATCTAGATCTGATCCTCTTCGGCTCCTCGTCATTACGAGCCGGCTTCATCATTAATCCTTTCCTTTTCATATGGTGGTTTCGCGCGCAAGCAGCGCTGGGAGTGCTTGACAAACACGAACCTGACTCCGTCGACGCCTCAACTGCCTTATCTTGCGGAGCTACTGCGACGGTCCTCTGGTGACCCGAGATCCAGTTCACCTTCGAGCGCTTCCTTCGTGCTACCTGCAAGAATTACGAGAATTAAACTCAACAGCAATGATTATTAACTGATCAAAACACAGAGAACGCTTCGTTTAACAACAAAATCACAAAAAAAACACGAATAAAAGGACCGATCTAGAAGCAAACACAGTGCTATAAAGACCTTAATCCAAAGAGCTTAATCGATAACAAATACGGTAAGATTGAGAGAGCTTGTCTTAGATAACATCCAAACAGAAGCAAAACTGAAGAAAATCAACTAATAATCACCAAAAGAGATTCGTAATGACTTCAAACGGGGATTTCTACTCAAAATCAACAAAAAAGAGCCAAAAATCACATACTAATCAACCGATAAGCATAAAACAGGAAAAAAAACGATTTCTAATAGAGATATTCACTCAAAATCAACAAATAACAGCCAAAAATCTCGCTATGCTAAAATCATCCAAATAGAGCAGAAAAACACTAAAATATCAACTAACAAGAATCAACAGAGACGATCACTCAAAAATGAACAGAACGAAGCCGAACAGAAACTCTGAGATTAAACCGAGAAAAAATGAAGACCACCTCGGGCTTCATTTCATGGCAGCGAGACACAATAGCGACGATCCGTAGCTTGTGAGCTCGAATCTCCTTAAACGAAGATACATCACTAGTAAGAGATGAAACGCAGGATTTCGAGCCACTAGTCACCGAGCTCAAGCTCTCTTCTTCACTGCTTATCTTTCTATCACTTCGCTCTTTCACAGACTTCTTTCCATCAACACCAAGACTACCAAAACAAAACGACATCGTTAATTAAAATACAAGCAAAATTAAAAAGCAAAGCAAGTTTTGATTGATTGAGTAATTACTTTGAAGGAGGAGAGATAGGTGTGGTGTTGGAGAGGAGGAGAAGAGCAGAAGCGACAGTGCATTCAACAGGAGAAGGAAACGGATGCATTTTTGTGTTTTGAACAGAAAGAAACGAAACGAAACGTTTTTTGTGTGGGTGGCGGGCTGTTCCAGATATTTGAATTTTTACTTTTCCTTTAGTTTTTGTTACTGCTATTTTTGTGCTCCCTTTCTACCGGTTTTATCATGGACAGCCGGATGCTTCTCGCGTGGGGTGGTTACTGTCATGGGAGAGAGTGTAGAATAACGAGACTGTTTTGAATGCTTGCCAGGTGTCAGGTGTTACAGTGCGAGTTTTGCATACAAAGTTTTATTGACCTTCATGTAATCGGGCTGTTTGTTAAGTTTAGGTGACAGCCTGTTAGCTAAAGAAAGTTTCAGTAAATATTAGATTACTAGATAATTCACTAGTGTTATGTTGCTGGTTAAGTAAGATTTTTCTTCAACGTTAGAAAAAAGTTCAAATGTTGCTTATGCTTTTTTTTTTAGCAAAAATATTTTTTAACTGTTTTGAGATTTGACTTGATATAATTTGGTTATTTTTGCAGGTCTAAAAATAATTTATACGACCTGTAAAAATATAGTTTTATTAAATAATTTTAAGATGGTATATTTTTTCAATATTAAGATAATAACATATTAATTTGACTTCAGTTAACCCAGATTAACATTTCAAATGTGTGAATCGAGTTTTGAGATTATAATAACCTCATAAAAAGTAAATCAAAATAAATTATGAAGTCTAATTCTCAATTAATCTAAATGATGAAATTGAAAAAAAAAAATTAAAAAGAACCTAAAAAAGTGTCCCAGGATAACCTGCTAAACTTGCAACTTGGGTTATAAAATCGAAATAACCCTAAGAAAAACAAATTAAAACAAATTACAAATTCTAATTTCTATTCAACCCAATGTTGAAGGATATTATTAAAAAAATCAATAGAAAAAAAAACATAAAAAAAATACACGAGTCAATCTGTTAAACTCATGACATGGATCATCATACTGAGATAACCTCGTATAAAAAAATAAATTGATTTAACCCAAGTTAATGTGCTAGATTCGTGACTTTGATCATGAGACTGAGATAATCCCACAAAGAGTAAATCAAAACAAAATTATGAAGCTCAATTTCTAATCTTTCTTATCGGACTTAGCATTGAATGATAAAATTTTAAAAATATACAATTAAAAAAAAAGAAGTCAAGTCAACTTGAATCGGCTTGTTAAACATTATTTCTCAGTCATGAGGTCAGGATAATCTAATAAAAAGCAAACTCAAATAAATTATGAAATCTAATTATCAATCAACACAATATTAAATGACAAAATTGGGTGGAAAAAAACTAAGTCAACTGGATTGACCCTTCAAACTCGCAACTTAAGTCATGAGACGGAGATAACCCAATAAAAAACAAATCCAATGTTGAAAGACACGTGACCCAGGTTATGAGATCAAAATAACCTCTTAGAAAAAAAAACAAAAAAACAATCAGATTTAACTAACATTAAAATGTCAAAACTCATAACTTTGATTACGAGACCAAGATATTTCCATAGAAAAAAAAATTATGAAGCTCAATTCCTATTCGACATTGAATGATAAAATTGAAAAAAAAATAACACAAAAAACAACTTAAGTCAACTCATTAAGCACTATTCC
>Ga0307515_10003053_pt1 | contig 35461 bp, 32 predicted proteins | sample 17_EM_MG_FD_194513 | JGI IMG/M metagenome (GOLD analysis project Ga0307515, IMG submission 194513) | Populus trichocarpa ectomycorrhiza microbial communities from riparian zone in the Pacific Northwest, United States - 17_EM | ecosystem: Host-associated > Plants > Roots > Unclassified | place... | reverse complement strand
TCGTCTGCTGCCAGAGACAGCGCACGCTTCACTGCGACAATAAACTGTGGATAACGGCTCTCAGGCCGTGAGGCTGCGTGGCGTTAAGGAACCGGAGGAATCGCTTCGTAGGAGAAGTCCTACGAGCCCAGCGAGAATACTTTTTCTGCAGCACTGTCGCGGCCAAGTAGTTGCTGCCTTCCGCCGAAGGGCTTTTGGATATCAATCTGGTCCGTCGTCCAATTGCCGGGAGCACTAGGTCCTTGTCTGTGCGGCGATCAAGCCTCCCCAATCCCTAGGCAACCTCGTCTCGACAGCGTCCCGCGGAAGGCAACAACTACGAGCACAACACTGAATGCTCAACGACAAATATCTCAGCCGGCCTCGATGTTCTAAACTCGCGCTTCGCGAATGCAAAAGCGAGCCGCAGACACATGCTCTGGTTAAAAGCGTTTCACATCATCTTCGTCGTCACGTGGTTTGCGGGCCTATTTTATCTTCCAAGACTTTTCGTCTATCACGCGGTCACCACGGATCGCGTCGGCCTCGAGCGTTTCGTGACGATGGAGCGAAAACTGTTCGTCATGATGACGATCGGCGCGGTGCTTGCAGCCGTGTTCGGTGTGTCCATGATCGTCGCGGCGCCCGCTTATCTGCAGCTCGGTTGGCTTCACGTCAAACTCACATTGGTCGCGCTGCTCATCGGTTATCACATCTGGTGTTACCGGCTGATGCTCGCGTTGCGAGCAGGCACAGCCGTGCGCTCACACCGCTGGTATCGGTGGTTTAACGAGGCACCGTCGCTGCTGCTCATCGCCATCGTTATTCTCGCCGTCGTCAAACCGCACCTCGGTTAACGATCGCGCGCCTGGCGCGTCGAGCGCGCGGGCCATTTCTGCACCATGAGCGTGCGAACCCCCTATCGCACTTAATTTGAGCGGGGAATTCCCGCATTCTGTCGAATGGGACATCAGTTCTGTGACGAGTCCCCAACGAGCACAGTGATTGGCCTTGCTACCGTTGCACACCTGAGAAATTGCTGAGCCACGATGAGCACGGCAGCGCCTGCTAAACCGGACAAGGACCCGCCCGACGAGACCGACGCCGCCGAGGCATCCGCTCGATCGGGCAATACGGGTTGGTTTGCGACACTCGCAGCTTCCATCATGAGCGGCAATCGCGCCGAGCGTGCGGCGGAGACCGCAAGCTCGCCGCTCGCCATCGAGCATGAGTTCGGCCGCATGCTCAAAACCCTGCTCGGCAACATAGAGGGCATGGTGTATCGCTGCCGCGGCGCCGAGTATTGGACCATGGATTTCGTGAGCGAAGGGTGTTTCTGGCTCACGGGGTATCAACTGGGCGCATTGCTGCAGAACCGACAGGTGGCGTTCGAGAGCATCGTGCACGCTGACGATCGAACTTGGGTGCGTGAGTCGGTGGACACCGCGCTCACCGAAAAGCGGCTGTTCGATCTCGAGTATCGACTCAATCATGCCGACGGCCGCACGCGCTGGGTCTGGGAGCGCGGCACGGGAATCTTCGATCGGGAAGGACGCATCCTCGCCATCGAAGGATTGATCCAAGACATCACGAAGCGCAAAGAGGCCGAGCAAGGTCTGCGCGACGCGGAGCGTCGCTATCGAGGACTGTTCGATAACGCCATCGAAGGGATTTTCCGCTCCGCCGTGGACGGCCATTACCTGGAGGCGAACCCGGCGCTTGCGCATATCTACGGTTTCGACTCGCCGGAGGAGTTGATCGGCTCGCTGCGCGATATTCGCAATCAGCTGTATGTCGATCCGGAGCGGCGCGACGAATTCATGCGCATGGTGAAAGCGCGGCGCTCGGTGGTCGCCTTCGAATCGCAGGTGTATCGCAAGAACGGCGAGGTGATTTGGATTTCCGAGAACGCGCGCGCCGTGATCGATGAGAACGGCCGTGTCGCAAGCTACGAAGGCACGGTGGAAGACGTGACCGACCGCAAGCTCTATCAAGCGCGCATCGAGCAGCAAGCGAACTACGACACGCTCACTGGGCTTGCCAATCGCTCGCTGCTGCAAGATCGCTTGCAACAGGCCATTCTCACAGCCGCGACGTATGGCACCCAGCTCGCCGTGGTGTTCGTGGATCTGGATCGTTTCAAGTTCATCAACGACAGCCTCGGCCACCACGTGGGCGACGATTTGCTGAAGACGATGGCGCGGCGCTTCTCATCCTGTGTACGCGAGTGCGACACGGTTGCCCGGCTCGGCGGCGATGAGTTCGTGCTGCTCATCAACGGCCGCTCCGGGCCCGACCCGGTGCGCAACATCGTCGAGCGGATGCTGGCGCTCGTGGCGCAGCCCTGGGTCATCGATCAGGGCGAGTTTCACATGACTTGCTCGATCGGCGTGGCGTTATTCCCCGAGGACGGAAACGATGCGCAGACTTTGCTGAAGCACGCGGACTCGGCGATGTATCGCGCCAAGGACAGCGGCCGCAACACCTTTCAATTTTTCACGCGCGAGCTGAACGCACTGATGACGGAGCAGCTGGAGCTGGAAAGCAAGCTGCGGCGCGCCCTCGAGCGGCGGCAGTTTCAACTGCACTATCAGCCTCGAATCGAGCTCGCGACAGGACGCATCGTCGGCGCGGAAGCGCTGTTGCGCTGGCAGATTCCCAAGGTCGGAACGATTCTCCCCGAGCGGTTCATTCCCTTGGCGGAAGAGACCGGATTGATCACGCCGATCGGTCGATGGGTTTTGCAAACGGCGTGCGCGCAGAACAAGGCATGGCAAGATGCGGGCCTGCCGCACATCGTGGTTTCCGTGAATGTGTCCGCCCGGCAGTTCCACGCGAACAATCTCGTGCGCATCGTCGCGGAAACTTTGAAGAGCACCGGGCTTGCGGCGCGCTATCTCGAGATCGAGCTCACCGAGAGCGTGGTCATGCACGATGCGCCACAGCTCGGTGCCATGCTGGATGAGCTGAAACAGCTCGGCGTGCACGTGGCAATCGATGACTTCGGCACTGGCTATTCGAGCCTCACCTATCTCAAGCGATTTCCAGTCGATCGCCTCAAGGTCGATCGCTCGTTTGTGGAGAATCTCGCCACGGATGCCGATGACGCAACGATCGTGCGGACGATCATCGCGTTAGGTCATAACTTTGGATTGAAGGTTGTGGCCGAAGGCGTCGAAGTCGTGGAGCAGATTCAATTCCTGCGCAAGCACCGTTGCGACGAGGTGCAGGGCTATCACTTCAGCGCGCCGGTCGCCGCGAGTCAGTTCATCGAGCTGTTCGCGAAAGATTGGAGTTGACGCATCAGAACAAGCCGACGATGTTCCCGTCGTCATCCACGTCGATACTATTCGCGGCGGGAACCTTGGGCAGACCGGGCATCGTCATGATATCGCCGCAGATCATCACGACGAACTCCGCTCCGGCCGCCAAGCGCACTTCGCGAACGGCGACGATGTGACCGGTCGGCGCGCCCCGCAGCTTCGGATCCGTCGAAAACGAGTATTGAGTCTTCGCCACGCACACCGGGTAGTGGCCATAACTTGTTTGCAGCGCTTCGATCTGCGCGCGCACCTTCGCATCCGCGGTGATATCGGCCGCGCCGTAGATCTTCTGTGCGACCGCTTTCATCTTGTTCCACAGCGTTTCGCTGTCTTCGTACGCGAATCTGAAGGAGCTCGGCTCTTCACATAGCCGCACCACTTCTTCGGCCAGCTCGATAGCGCCGTCGCCGCCCTCGGCAAAGTGCCGCGCCAAAATCACCTTCGCGCCGTGACGCGCGGCGCGCTCTTTGAGCATTCGCACTTCGGCATCGGTATCTTCCGCCCGATGATTGATGGCCACCAGAGTCGGCAGCCCGAATACGTCGCGCACATTGTCGATGTGGCGCTCGAGATTGACCATGCCTTTGGCCAACGCCGTGAGATTCTCCTTACCGACGTGCGCCACTTCCACGCCGCCGTGATACTTGAGCGCACGCACGGTTGCGACAAGCACCGCCGCGGCGGGCCGGAGGCCCGCTTTGCGGCATTTGATATCGATGAACTTCTCGGCGCCGAGGTCCGCGCCGAACCCGGCTTCGGTCACCACGTAGTCGCCGAGTTTGAGCGCGGCGCGCGTGGCGATGACGGAGTTGCAGCCGTGCGCGATGTTCGCAAACGGGCCGCCATGAAGGATCGCGGGATTGTTCTCCATCGTTTGCACGATGTTAGGCGCGAACGCGTCCCGCAGCAGAGCGGTCATTGCACCGTGGGCTTTGAGATCGCTCGCGAGAATCGGCTGTTGATCGAACGTGTAACCGACGACGATTCGGCCCAGCCGCTCTTTGAGATCTTTGATACTGGCGGCAAGACAAAAAATCGCCATCACTTCCGATGCGACCACGATATCGAAGCCATCTTGGCGCGGAAAACCGTTCGCGACGCCGCCGAGCCCGGCGGTAATCGTTCTCAATGCACGATCGTTGGCATCCACCACGCGGCGCCAAGTGATTCGACGCACATCGAATCCAAGCTCGTTGCCGTGATGAATGTGATTGTCGAGCATCGCCGCCAAAAGATTGTTGGCGTGCGCGATGGCGGAAAAATCTCCCGTGAAATGCAGGTTGATCTCTTCCATCGGCACGACTTGCGCGCGCCCGCCGCCGGCGGCGCCGCCTTTGATGCCGAACACGGGCCCAAGCGCCGGTTCGCGCAGGCAAATGACGGCGTTCTTGCCGATTCGATTCAGCGCATCGCCGAGACCCACGGTGGTTGTCGTTTTGCCTTCGCCGGCGGGCGTGGGCGAAATGGCGGTGACCAGAATCAGCTTGCCGTCCGGCCGATCTTTGAGCGTCTTGAGATAATCGAGTGAGACCTTAGCCTTGAATCGGCCGTAGGGCTCCAGCGCCTCTTCGGGAATGCCGAGCCGCTGACGTGCGAGCTCGAGTATCGGCTGCATTTTCGCTTGACGGGCGATCTCGATATTGCTCAGGGAAGCCGATTTGGCGGGCCCGCCGGACGAAGTGGTCGATAAGCTCATGCGATGCTCGAGCCCCCAAAATAAAGTGTGACGGAGTCGATTATGGAGTGGTCCCCTCGCAAGCTCCACTCCGCCTGGGGGACGCGCGCCGCGCCGCCTTGAATTGCAGAGATCCACACAGCTTCGAAGCCGATATTGCACGCCGATTCCGAAGAGGTGCGACGTGCTTCACACGCCCTTTTTCAGGCTGTGTGATTTGCACATGGCGGCGGGCGCGCGGCCCAATGTTAAAACTGCGCATGGCGATTCAGCCGCACTCCACGCGTCTTGACTCGATCCTCGAGCGGTATAACGGAACTATCACGCTCCTGGTGGCGGGAATTATTTTCATCGCGGATCGCGCGACGCCGCTTTATGTCGTCTGGGGTCCGCTCTACACACTGGTCGTTTTGCTGAGTCTGTGGTCGCTGCAGCCCCGCAACGTCTACTTCATAGCGGGTCTCTGCTCGGCGCTCACCATCACGGATGCCCTGCTCTCCAGTGAGCCTTTCGGAATAGGTGTGTCGATGGGAAATCGCACGCTCGCCATCAGCGTGTACTGGGGAACCGCGCTCATCTGTTTGTGGCGGCGGCATCGCTCGAGAGCCCAGACGCTGTTGCTCGCCAAAATGGAGCACGCGCTCGAAGAAAGCCGCCAGCTGCATGCGGCGCTCGAGCGCGCCGAAAGCGCCGAAGCCCTGCTGCTGCGAGACATCACCGAGCGCAAACGAAACCAGAGTGCGCTCGTCGCCGCGACCGAAGCGGCGGACACAGCCAACCGCGCGAAGGGCGAATTCCTCGCGAACATGAGTCATGAGATTCGCACGCCGATGAACGGCGTGATCGGCATGACCGAGCTGCTGCTCGATACGGGTCTCGACTCCACGCAGCGCAATTACGCGGAAACGATTCGAGATAGCGCGGGCGCGCTGCTAACCGTCATCAACGACATCCTGGATTTCTCCAAGATCGAAGCGGGCAAGCTCGATCTCGAACAGATCGAAATGGATCTGCGCGATACGGTGGAAGATGTGGCGCGACTGCTTGCCGTCCAAGCGCACGCCAAGGGCCTCGAGCTGACCGCTCACATCGACCCGTCCGTTCCGGCCTGGGTGAAAGGCGATCCCGCTCGCTTGCGGCAGATCTTGATGAACCTCGGCGGCAACGCCGTGAAGTTCACCGAGCACGGCGAAGTCGCCATCGACGTGCGAGTGCGGGACACCGACTCGCACGGCATGCTGGTTCGTTGCGAGGTGCGCGACACCGGCCCCGGGATTTCCGCCAATCGGCTCGGTAAGCTATTCAAGCCTTTCTCGCAAGTCGATGCCTCGACCACACGCCGTTACGGCGGCACGGGCCTTGGACTCTCGATCGTGAAACGGCTGACAGCGCTCATGGGCGGCGACGCCGGTGTCGAAAGCACAGAGAACGTCGGCTCCACATTCTTTTTCACCATTCGAGTCGGTCTTGCCGAGCGCAAGCCGGCTGATTCGGTTCAGAATGATGCGCTCAAAGGACTCGACGTTCTGATCGTGGACGATAACGCAACCAATCGCCGCGTGGTCGCAGGACAACTCGCCGTATTCGGCATTCGCGCCGAAGTCGCTGCAAGCGCGGACGACGCGATGCGGCTGCTCGTGGCGGCAGCGGATGCGAACCGCCCATTCGAAGTCGCCCTGCTCGATCAGCACATGCCGATCTGCGATGGCGAGCGCCTTGGCCGAATGATTCGCGATGATGGCCGGCTCGCTCACACGCGCTTGGTTTTGCTTACGTCCACCGGATGTCGCGGCGACGCGGCGCGCTTTGCTGATCTTGGATTCGCCGGCTATCTGTTGAAGCCCATCGCGCAGCGCGAGTTGGTCGAGTGCATGCGCCTCGTGATGTCGAGCACCGCGGAGGCCTGGAAAAAACGCGCGCGGCCTTTGGTCACGCGCCACGATGTGCGTTCCGCACGCGCCCATCAGGCTCCACTGGCGCTTCTTGCCGAAGATAACGTGGTCAATCAAAAAGTGGCGCGTGCGACGCTCGAGAAGCTCGGCATCAATGTCGAAGTGGTGGCCAACGGCCGCGAGGCCGTCGCGGCATGGAAGAGCGGCCGCTTCGAATTGATTCTGATGGATTGCCAGATGCCCGAGCTCGATGGCTACGAGGCCACGCGCGAGATTCGTCGCCAGGAGCAGCCGGGAAGCCGCATTCCGATCATCGCGCTCACGGCGCATGCCATGAAGGGCGACGACATTCGCTGCCGGGAAGCCGGCATGGACGATTACCTGACCAAGCCGCTCGATCGCGCAAAGCTTGCGGCCTGCCTCGAGAGAAACCTGAAACAGCTCGAGCTCGCGCCGCCCGCAGAAAAGGAACCGACGATGTCCGTGGATGACAAGCAACTCGCGCCCGTGGATTGGCCGGCGCTCATGAGCTCCATCGATGGCGATCAAGAAATCGCCGTGGAGCTGGTACAACTTTTCATCTCGAGCGGCGACGAGCAGCTCGCGATGATCGTTTCCGCCGTCGCCAAGAGCGATTACGCAACGATCGGCGCACAAGCGCACTCGCTGAAGGGTGCAAGCGCGAATCTGCAGGCGAAGCTGGCCTGCGATGCCGCAGGACGGCTCGAGGCCGCCGCCCGCGTCCGCTCCCCGGAGGTGCCGAGCTTGGCCCAAGAGCTCGACGCGGAAGTCACGCGCGCAATGCACTTCTTGCGAGCGAAGGTCGCGTAGCCGCAAACGGAGCTCTTAAGCTGTTTGGTCGGCCCGAAGGGGCCACTCACGCGTTATCATGGCGGTCCGCTTCGCTTTCTCGATGACCGACCCTACCGAGTGGATGCAACTGCTGCAAAGCCTTCGTGGCGAGATAACGTCTTCGCGCCTTTCCGCGTCCGCATCTACCTGTTGATCTGGAGCGCCAGTCTCGCATCGAACCTCGGCAGCCTGATTCAGGCCGTCGGCGCCTCATGGCTCATGACCTCGCTCGCCCCATCGCCGGACATGGTGGCGCTCGTGCAAGCGTCCACCACGCTGCCGATCATGTTTCTGTCCCTGCCCGCCGGCGCCGTCGCCGATATCTGGGATCGCCGCAAAATCATGCTGATCGCGCAGGGGCTCATGCTCCTGGTCTCGGCTTCGCTCGCCGTCATGACGTCTTTCGAGCACCTGAACGCCTGGACACTGTTGACGTTCACCTTTCTGATCGGATGCGGTACCGCGCTTTATGGGCCGGCATGGCAATCCTCGGTCGGCGAACAAGTTTCGCGCGATCTGCTGCCTGCGGCCATCGCCCTCAACATTCTCAGCTTCAACATCGCGCGCACGGTCGGCCCTGCGATCGGGGGCGTGCTAGTCGCCGCGTCCGGCCCGCAGGCGGCATTTATCACGAATGCGGTGTCGTACATCGGTCTCATCGTCGTACTCGCGAAATGGAAACGCCCGAAGCCCACACGGGGATTGCCGCCAGAAAGCATGGGCATGGCGATGTCCGCAGGGGTGCGCTACGCGCGGCTTTCGCCAGCCATCCGCACCGTCCTGTCACGTTCCGTCGTGTTCGGATTTCTCGGCAGCGCCATCTGGGCGCTCATGCCTTTGGTCGCGCGCGATCTCTTAAATGGTGGCGCGCTGACTTACGGCTTGATCTTCGGTGCATTCGGCGGTGGTGCCGTATTGGGCGGCGTGATCAGTGTGCCGGTTCGTCAGCGACTCAGCGGCGAGACGTTGATTCGCATTACGAGCGCGCTATTTGGGCTCACCGCCATCATCGCGGCTTTGAGCCCGTGGTTGTTGCTGACGATGTTCGGCATGGTCATCGGCGGCGCCGCATGGGTGCTGACACTGTCGACTTTCAATATCACGATTCAGACATGGTCGCCGCGCTGGGTGCTCGGTCGGTCGATGGCGATCTACCAGATGATCACGTTCGGCGGCATGGCCATCGGCAGCTGGCTGTGGGGGGTGGTGGCGAACAGCGCGAGTTTGTCGGCATCCTTACTCATCTCGGGATGCCTGCTTATCGCGTCCGTGCTGTTCGGACTCAAGCTCGCGATTCCACAACCTCAGACCATCGAGCTGGATCCGTCACGCACTTGGCCTGAACCTAAGACCGCGATGGATGTCGCCAGCGAGTCCGGACCGGTCGTCGTATCCATCGAATATCGAGTCGCCCCCGAAGATCGAGACGCGTTTTTGGCGTCGATGCATGAGATGCGTCGCATCAGAAGACGTGATGGCGCGCGCCGCTGGACTCTTCTGCAAGACGTGGCGGAGCCCGATGTGTGGATCGAACGGTTTCAAACGCCGAGCTGGGTCGAGAACCTGCGACACCACGGGCGATTCACTGTTGCAGATCGCGACGTGGAACGGCGAGTGCTGCAATTTCACCGCGGCAGCGAGCCTCCGCGGATCCGTCACTTCCTGGAGCGCAATCCCGAGCCGGCAGCGGAGATGAGCGCTCAGGAACCGATTGGCGAGCGCGCCGCGGTCTCCGATCCAAACCTTCCGGCCGCCGCATTGCCGCCCGCCGAAGCGGTTACTCGGCGCACGGCTGCGACACCGGCAAACTAAGTTCATTGGAAAAAAATCGTTTACGTAACTTTACATTCCGTTGATTCGCCCGAAACGCCGCCTCGCCACACTGGTCGCCGTCAACCATTCGTACGGAGACTTCCATGGCAGACCCTACTCCCACCCCACCCGCCGCTTCACGACGCTATCGTCGCGGTGTGGTCGTCGCCACTGTAGTCATCGGCGTGATCGCGACCCTCTGGGTCACGAAGGCGTTTGTGTTCGCTCAAGCTCCCTGGCGGCATGGCTGGGGCGGCCCGATGAATGCCGAAGTCATCGCGGACCGAGTCGAGCATGGTGTCAAATACGTGCTTTCAGATGTGGACGCGACCGCCGAACAGAAATCGCAAGTGACCGCGATCCTGCAGGCCGCGGCGAAAGATGTGGCGGCGTTGCGCGGACAGCATCATGCGGATGCCGCCCGCATTCGGGAGATCTTGTCGGCGCCCACCGTGGATCGCGCCAGTTTGGAGGCGGTGCGCACCGCTGAGTTGAGACTCGCGGATCAGGCCTCGAAGCGTATCCTGCAAGGGATCGCGGATTCGGCTGAGGTGCTCACACCGGAGCAGCGCGTGCAGCTCGCCGACAAGCTCGAGGCGCGCCATCGCCTGCACAGGGGCTCGAACTAAGGGCACGATAGTGAAGGCATGAGCTATCGCATTCTGTTGATCGAAGATGACGCCCGCCTCGCTCCGATGGTCGCCGACTATCTGAGCGAGGCGGGCTTTCGCGTGAGCATCGCGGGCACCGGCGAGGCCGCCGAGCGGCGAATGAAGCAAGAGACTTTCGACGCTGTGATTCTAGATCTCATGTTGCCGGACGTGGATGGCTTAGATCTTTGCAGGCGCATTCGCGCGCAATCGAACATTCCCTTGTTGATGCTGACGGCCCGTGGCGATCCTCTGGATCGTGTCGTCGGCCTCGAGTTGGGCGCGGACGACTATCTGCCGAAGCCGTTTGAGCCCCGGGAATTGTTGGCGCGTTTGCGCGCGATCTTGCGCCGTCAACACTCGGCGACGCCCGCGGACATGCTTAGGTTCGGGCGGCTCGAGATCGATCGCGCGGCACGGCAAGTGCGGGTGGACGGACACGAGAAGCCGCTCACCGGCTATCAATACATGTTGTTGCTCACGCTCGCAGAGCGCGCGGGGCGCGTGTTATCCCGCGACACGCTGATGGATCTCACCAAAGGCAGCGCGCTGGAAGAATTCGACCGCTCAATCGACGTTCATGTCTCGCGCATTCGCGCCGCCATCGAGGACGATCCTAAGAAACCGCGACGCATTCTTACCGTTCGCGGCGCCGGCTATGTGTTTGCGAAAGAGCAGGATCGCGAGCGTGCTTAAAAGCATTCGGCAGCTGCATGTTCAGTTTTACCTCGCGATCATCGCAACCCTCGGCGTCTTTCTGATCGTGAATGCGATCTTCTGGAATCTCATGAACGAGTCGCGGCGCGACTCGTGGGGCATCACGGCGGCGGCGCGACTCGCGCAGGGATTGTTGCCGCCGGCCTCGGCGTCCGCGGCCGATCAGCAGCGCTCGCTGGACGATTTGCATGCACGGCTCGACATCGACATGGGTTTATACGATGCGAGCGGAAAGCTCATCGGCCGCGCCGGCGAGCTCATGCCACTCAGCGCCCGCAAAGTCTCGCAATCCGGATGGGCGGTGTCGCGCGGCGGGCCGCTGTGGATCCTCAGTCTCAAGGATGGGCGCCGACTCGTCGTGCGGCCGCCGCATTTCGGAGGTAGTCGGCCGGGCGCGCACGCGATCGCCGTGCCGCTTTCAATTGTCCTGGCATTTGCGCTCGGCGCTTATCCCATCGCGAGGCGGCTCACACGTCGTCTCGCTCGCCTGCAGAGCGGGGTGGAAACGTTCGGCACGGGCGATCTCAATGCGCGTGTCGCTATTGAAGGATCGGACGAGGTCGCGGCGCTCGCGCGCAGCTTCAACACTTCGGCTGAACGCATCTCGCAGCTAGTGAAGTCCCACAAGATGCTGCTTGCGAATTGCTCTCATGAGCTGCGCACGCCGCTCGCTCGAATTCGACTGGGTCTCGAGCGACTTCCGGCCGATGCCGACCCTCAATTGGCGGCGGAACTCACGCGCAACATCGCGGAGCTTGATTCGCTCATCGGCGAGATGCTGCTCGCGAGCCGCTTGGATACTTTGAACACTCTGGAGCACGTGGAAGAAGTGGACTTGCTCGCGCTCGCCGCGGAAGAAGCGGCGCATTTCGATCGGCAAGTCGAGGGCGAGCCGGTGATCCTCAGTGGAGATCCCGCGCTGCTACGCCGCTTGCTGCGAAATCTGCTGGAGAACGCGCGCCAGCATGCCGGCGGTGCCACGCGAATCGAAGTTCGGGCAGAGGGCGATGCGCGCGCGCGGCTGATCGTCGAAGACCATGGCGAGGGCATTGCGGAAGCCGAGCGCGCCAGAGTGTTCGAGCCGTTCTACCGGTCCGAGCGTGCGCATGCGTCTGTAAGAGGTTTTGGCTTGGGTCTCGCGCTTGTGCGTCAGATCGCTCGAGCACATGGTGGAGACGTCGACTATTCAGCGCTGCCGCAAAGTGGAAGCCGCTTCACCGTTAGATTGGCGAGGAACCCGCGGGCATCGCGGTAACCGGTGCACCGCTCGAAGCAGACTGCCGTATTGAGCCTGTCGCTTTCGGGAGCAGTCGCGCGCCGAGCAAGCCAAGCGACTGATCTTTATCGAGGCGAAGCGGCGGCGAATGCAACAACCGATGGCTGCACGGGAAGAACGGTTTGCACGGTTTGAATCGGCCGCACAGCCGCCTGCACGCGCTCCAGAATCTGACGCGCCACGATGTCCACTTGCTCCGAGATTTCCGGAATCGCAGTCGTTTCGAAGCGCGCGCCGCGCGACAACGCGCCGAGCGCGAATAAGTCGGCATGCGCAGCGCCGTTCGCGCCGATGACGCGCGAGCGATCGTCGGTCGCGAGACCGAGGCCGAGCGAATCCGCGCGCGCGACGCCGTCGCCCACCAAACTTTGCAGCAAAGGATTGGCGGACAGTGCGGGATCGGAGCGCGGCCCCGTACAGTTCACGACGCGAGCGACTTCTAGAGAGAGCTTGCCGTGGGGTTGACGGATGCTCACGCGAACAGCGCCCTGCTCTCGCAGACACTCGATAGCTTCCATGCGTCCGCGCACAACCTTAAGTTGACCGCTCGCGAGCGCCGCGGTGATGCGGCGATGAATCGCGGGCGCGACACGATGGCGATACACATCCCAATACGGCTTCAAGTGCCGCATGAAACGCTGCCGCTCACGAGGTGTTGAGCGAGCCCAAATAGAAGGCGCGAGTCGGCGCAGCTCTTTGATGATGCCGCGCAGACGCGAGCCGCTGGAATCTTGAGTCGCGTATTGCTTTACGAGACGCACGATATCGCGAATAGAAGCGGACTGCAGATAGCGCACCACATGCGGAGGCACGGCCACCGCGGCGCCTTGCGGGCGCGGCAACAAACCTCTACGTGAGACGGCGATGATTTGGCCCGTATGACCGCGCTTCGCGAGCAACTCGACCGCCACATCGACAGCCGTCAGCCCCGTGCCCAACAACATCACCGGCGCATTCGAAGGAATCTCCGCCTTGGATTCTCGATCCCACGGATCGTTGATCACGAAGCTGCGTTCCTGCGGCATCAAATGCTCACCGATCGGCGCGGGGGTCTCGTTGCCCATGGCAAGCACGACCACATCCGCCTGAATAGGCGCACCATGAGCCAGCACGATCTCCCAGCCGCCGCGAATCGGCGCCAAGGAATCCGCCATCGTGCGTAACCAGGACAGCTGCAGATTCGGAGCGCTGTCCGCCTTGTCCGCCAGCGATCGCAGAAATTCGCCGAACAGCGCGCGCGGCGCGAAGTCGCCGGCACTCCAGTTCCACGGGGCGCGCGACCGCTCGGCGCGCAGCCATTGGAGGAAAGCGTCCTGCGCGTTTGGGCCGGTGGACATGTTTCCGGCCGGCACGTTCAGCAGGTGCAGCTTGGAATCTGTTGAATAGGCGACGCCGCCGCCCAGACGGTCGCGGGGCTCGATGATGCTGACTTGCACGCCACGTTGCGCATGACGGCGCAACGCGTTCAGCAAAAGCACGCCGCTCGCCCCACCGCCGCAGATAGCGATGCGCAAGGGGTTACGGTCGAAATCGCGGATAGGGCTCATAGGGGTCCGTTCGCGTTCGATGGGCATGAACGCAGGTTAGCGAACCCCGGTAACAAAGTCGGTAACAAGGCGGATAACAACTGGCGACAAGGCCTGAGCTGTGCGGCGGGGCGGTTAAGCGAGCCTGTTCGGTGCCGTACAGTTGATGGTCACGGCTGCTTCTCTCGGAGCTGCCGGGACAGGCGAAAGGCCATCCAGCCGAGGACAGCCACGCCCAGGGCGAGTGCCGTCCAAAGAACCGCCGGCTTCCACGATAAAGGCGGCGCGGGAGCTCTGCGGCGGGCGGCGCCACCGACATCGGTGGGCGACGAAGGGTACGCCGTAGCGAGCTGAAGTTTCGGGATCACATGCGCGAGATAGGTTTCGGCGCGCCCTGCGGTCGCGCTGCCGTACGCGAGCGAGTATGGCCCGTCGCCGCGGGCAAGGAACACCAGCTCGTGCGGAATCCACTCAATGTGCAAACGAGGGATGCCCTCGCCTACATCTTCGGGCTTCTCGAATCTCAGCAACCAGTAACGATCCGAGTCGATATCCGTGCGCAACGCGGCGTTGCGCATCTCACCGCCGCTGCCATCCAAACGATAAAAGCCTTGGCGCGCGACCGCGCGCCAGATTTCTTTCGCGTCCGTGCGCGAGAACACCGAGATTGTCGCGACGCTGTTTGCTTGCGGCAGCTCGATATTGATGCGATCGACGGGCGCGCTCGCACCGACATCGAAAGTGAATTCGCCGCGTTTCGATGCAACCGGCGCGCCTTCGATGGTGAGGCTCGATCGCTTGGCTTCCACGAAGGTGCGGGCGCGCTCGGCGAGCGCGGCGCTGAGCAGGAACGGCGCATCGCCGCGGACCCAGCTCAATCGCCAATACTTCGCCCGGGTCGCCCGAAACTCCGCGCGCTTCTCGATCAGCCGCTCCTTGTCGGCGCGCAAGTTGGCGATGGGCACCGAGCTCGCCACGGCGCGCCACGAGGAAAGATCGTCGCTCGCCTCGATATCGAGCAGGCCCGCGAAGTCCGCCGCGTCTTCGGGCCATTCGAGCTCCAATGCGGAAATCGATGCGTTCAGCCTTCGCGCATCCAAGATATAGGCATGCACCGCGGACGGCGTGCTTACGTTGCCTGGAGATTTCAGATCGAACGATGCATCGCCGGACTGGATACTGACGCGCAAAGCGCTTAGTGCTTCACTGGGATCTCCGCGCAGCGGAAAGATGGGCAAATGCGCAGGGGTGCCGATCTCGGTCGTTGCCTTGGGCCGGCGAATCTCATAGGGCACGACTTCATTCTTCGCGTTGAACACACGAAGATCGAACAGATTCGAATTCACGACACCGCTATAGACAGGAAGCGGCAGCGCCAGTCGATAAGCCGGCGCGATCTCGTGCGTTTCGAGACGCATGCCGTATGCAAAGTCTTGAGGCGTGATGGCGCAAGCGGGAGTCGAAAGCAGCATAGCGACAACGAGCGGGCGCAATCTCACTTTGCTTCTCCTCCTTGTCTGGCCGGCGGCAAGGGTGAGAAGTAGCCGATGACGAGCATCAGCACCCCGACGCCCACAAACGAAACGATGCGCTCGACGCTGCCCACTCTGGATAAATCCACGAGAAAGAGCTTGACGACCACAGCCGTCAACAGCGCAGCGCCGGTCAACCAAACGATGCGGCTGGTGCGGCGCGTGGCGATGAGCATCGCGGCAAGCGCGATCACGGTCCAAAAAATCGACACTGCTGTTTGCGCGAGCGTGGAAGACATCATGGCGGCACGGTCGAAGGCAATGCCCGCCCAGTGGTGCAGCGTTCTCACCAGCACGCCGTTCAACCAAACGAATCCGGAAACGGCGAGTGCCCCCGCAATGATGCGATGTTGATTCTTGTCAAACGTCGCGTAGCGCGCTCGGTACAGATGCAGGCCGAATTGCGCCAGCACCAGCAAGGCGAAAATTTCGACGAGGTCGAGCGGATTCAGGAACGGTATGTACGGCAAAGGATAGGGATCGCCAGGCATCTGGAGATTGGTGTACAGCATCCATGCCACCAGATAAATCGCGATGCCGCCGCCGACGATACAGATGTAGGTCTCTAGATGCTTGGCGATCGGCCATGTGATTCGATCGCCGAGCTTGGGTAACGCGAGTAGCGCAATGGCCGGCAGCAGCACCCATCCGAGGGCGGGCCACGAGCCGCCGCCGTGAACGGCCTGATCGATCGCCCAGGCACTCTCCCAACCTAAGAGCACAAAGATGAACCACGCCGATACGGCATGCACGGACCGTGCAGACCAGGTGTTCGGGGCCGCATCGTAACGGCGAGTGAGTCCGTAGAACGCAGCGAAGGCGAGCGGCCAAGAGATCCATCCGCCGTCTGCAAACGGATGGCTACGAGTGCCCGTTGCGATGGCGCATAAAATCATCACTGGAAGCAGAGCGAGCGCAGGCAGCCGAGCGACGCCCAGATCGAGCCGGCGATGCAATTCGCTCGATATCCACGCGGTCGCACTGACGAAGATCAGATCCGTGGCCCATTCGTGGCGGTCGGCAAGGCGATCGATCTCCATGACGCCAGTCAGCAACCACCACGCGAGTCCCCAGAAAAAAAGCGCGCCCGAGGTCCACCGCTCGTAAGCCTTTAGCTGCTCGCGCGCTCGATTCAACAGATGCGCGGTGAAAACGGCCGCGACACTAATGAGTATGCCGCCGACAAAGGCGCTATTCAGTAGCGGCAACACATTCGTTGCGACATGCGAGTCCCGCCAGAAAATGACGCCCGCGCCAATTTGCAGCAGTGCTCCGCTAACACGTGGCAGCCTGCGGTTCTGACGACAGCCGATCCAAACGAGCGCCGCGCCCTCGAGCGCCCAGGTGGCCGCGCTCCAATTTCCATCCAGTGAAAGAGGAATCGCGAGCGTAAGAAAGGCAACGCCCAATGCCATGAACGCTTCGACCAACAGGCGATAGGTGTCTTGGCGGCGCCGATACAGAAGCCACGCCAAAATAAGATACCCGGCGCTAACGAACAGCGCGCTGAACGCCAGCGCAAAGTCGCGATGGCGAAGCAAAGCCACTTGCAGGCTGAACGTGGCGATGGGAGTGCCGAAGACTATCGTGCCGTCGACATATCCTTTGAGATTCGGTGGCTGGCGCGAAGCAAACAAGATAGCGATCGCGACATACAGAACGAAGAAGTAAATGAGGAATGGCTCGGTGGTGCTGAGAAGCTCCGACCGATAGCGCAAGACGCCCCAAGCGATGCCGATCACGAAAGTGAACAGAAAGCCAAGCACATTGAGCGGGCGCCAGGCTTTGAACCACGCGATGCCGAGGATTCCGGCATTCAGCAACGCGTAATAGCCGAACAAGACAATGTGGTCGCCCTGGCCCGCCGATGCCAGAATTGGCGCTAGAAACCCGCCGACGATTCCGAGCACCGCAAGCTCGATCGAGCTTTGAAGCACCGCGAGCATTCCGGAAAAAACCACGACCAGCACCATCGCCGCGAGTGCGGCCGATGCCGGCAACAGTGAATACAAACGCAGCGCTACGAAGATGATGAGATACAGAAAGCCGGTTGCGCCACCTTGTAGAGCGAGCGCGTAGCCCGGCCGCTTGAGGCGCAATCTCCAGCCGAGAACGAGCAAGACGATGGCGCCGATCGCAACGCCGGTGAGCCGCAGCTCGATAGGCACTTGCGTGCGCTCAGCGACATAACGAAGCAAGAACGCCACGCCGAAAAATAGAATGACGATGCCGACTCGAACGAGCGTGTTGCCTCCGGTGAAGTACTCTCGGATCGCACGAACAATTTCATTCTCTTGCGGCGGTGGAGGCGGTTCGTGCGGCGGTAACGCACCACCGATAGCACCGTGTTCGTGCGCGCCTTCAGCGCGCGAGACCGGCTCTTGACGAGTCGCGGACGAGGCTTGCGCGGCTGGCGTCGCGCCGATCGTTACGCCGCCCACTACGGTGGGAGCTTGGGAAATGGGCGGCTGCGGATCGAAATGCACAGCGGTAGGCGGAGGTGCAGCCGGCTGCGGCGCTTCGGCGGGACGCTCTTCGCGCCAGGCCTTGTCATCGGCCGCTAACCGGCGCTGCTGAGCGTCGATTTCTTTTTCGAGCTGAGTCAGCCGCCGCTGTAATGCAATGACCTCGGCGAGCATCCAACCGAGCGCGCAGCCGGTGAGCACACCGAATAGCAATGTCGATGAGTTTTCGGCAAGGTACAACCCGAGGAGCGCGCCCCCGATGATTAACACGACTCTCATGGTTCGTTCCGGCTGTCCTGTGCGCCGAACGGCTTACTCGCCGTCCGGCAAACCCCCGCCGCGGCGGAGCATCGCATCGGCTCACACGAACATGCAACAGCGTGGCAAACTTCTCGCCATGCTTGCCGTCTCCGATGCCTGCGAACGCAATAAAGAGCCGATTCTGAGTGTTCTTCGCGGCGTTTTCGAATCGAGCAAGACTGTGCTCGAAATCGGCAGCGGCACGGGCCAGCACGCGGTCCATTTCGCGAAAGCCTTACCGCACTTGATCTGGCAAACCAGCGATGTCGCGGCCCACCTGCCCGGCCTCAACGAGCGCTTGCGCCTGGAAGGCAGCGATAACATTCGCACCCCTTTGGTATTGGACGTGCGCACTGAGCCATGGCCCATCGGCTCGGTTGATGCTGTATACAGTGCCAATACCCTGCACATCATGGATTGGAATTCTGTGCAGCGATTTTTCCAGGGCGTTGGCAGAATTCTCGAGCCAAACGGCGTGCTCTGTGTCTATGGCCCCTTTCGTTACCGCGGCAAATACACGAGCGACAGCAACGCAGCCTTCGACAAGCACTTGAAGATGCGCGACACCGGCAGCGGAATCCGCGATGCCGAAGCGGTGGACGCGCTGGCAAGCGCTCAGGGCCTGGTTCTGGAAGTGGATTACCGTATGCCCGCCAACAACCAGACGCGCATTTGGCGCAAAGCGGCCGGCTCGTAAATTCGGACTCTTGAAAATCCGTGGGCGGCACATATCTTGCGATCTCCCGCCCACTGCGTCTCGGGGGCTTTCGCACGTGCCATTTCAAACTCACATTCTCACCGAAGCCGCAAGGCCGCTTGAGAATCGCGGCGACTTAGAGCCCCTTCGGTCGTTGATTGATCAGTATCGTGAGGTTCGCTCCGCCACAGCAGCGCTATGCGAGCCACTGGCGCCCGAAGACTGCGTCATCCAGTCGATGCCCGATGCGAGCCCGACCAAGTGGCATCTCGCTCACACGAGCTGGTTCTTCGAAGAATTTGTGCTGCGTGCCCATGCGCGCGACTATCGCAGTTACGACGACGCCTTCAGCTACCTGTTCAATTCATATTATGAAGCCGTGGGACCCCGGCATGAACGGCCGCACCGTGGTCTGCTCTCGCGCCCCACCGTTCAACAAACGTTTGCATATCGAGCTTACGTCGACGAACAGATGCTCGAGTTGCTGAACGGCGGCGGTGAAACTTCCGACCTCGCACGCATTGTTACATTGGGGTTGCATCATGAGCAGCAGCATCAAGAGCTGCTGCTCACGGATATCAAGCATGCGCTTTCGTGCAATCCACTGCTTCCCGCCTACACGCAGGACAGCGCTTTCGCAGGCGGCAAGGCGCCGCTGCCGCTGAGTTTTATCGAGATCGACGGCGGGCTCGTGGAAGCAGGCCGGAACGCGGACCAGAATGCGGACCGTGGTTTCGACGGGTTCGCCTTCGACAACGAATCGCCGCGCCATCGCACTTATTTGCAACCTTTCAAACTCGCCAATCGTTTAGTCACCAATGGCGAGTTTCGCGAATTCATGGCCGATGGCGGCTATCGCCACGCCGAGTTCTGGTTATCCGATGGCTGGGCAACGGTGCAGCGTGAGCAGTGGACGCGGCCGATCTATTGGCAGGATTCGCTCGAGCGCGAATTCACTTTGCTGGGCTTGCGCAAGCTCGATCCCAATGCCCCGGTGTGCCACTTGAGTTACTACGAAGCGGATGCCTATGCGCGCTGGCGCGAAGCGCGTTTGCCGACGGAGTTTGAGTGGGAACATGCGGCCTCCGGCGCGCGTGAGAGAGCGCGAATTGCCGCCGGAAATTTTGTCGACAATCGTAACTGGCACCCCGTCGCCGCGGACGCCGCCGGTGCTCTATCCGACCGAAAAGACATGGCGGCCCGCAAAGACATGGTCAACCGCACAGACACGGCCCGCGAGCATCTCGTGCAAATGTTCGGCGACGTATGGGAGTGGACTCAATCCGCTTACTCACCGTATCCGGGGTTTGTTACGGCTGCGGGCGCCATCGGCGAATACAACGGCAAGTTCATGGTGAGTCAGCTCGTATTACGCGGCGGCTCGTGCGTAACGCCGCGCTCGCACATTCGGCCGACCTATCGCAACTTTTTTTATCCGACTGCGCGTTGGCAATTCAGCGGCGTGCGCTTAGCTAAGGATGCCTAACGATGAGAATGAGCCATTCATCCAACGTGGCGTTGCGTGACCTTCATCCGGCGCAAGGACTGCTGATCGCGGACGTGCTCCAAAGCCTGCGTCGCACGCCCAAACAGCTCTCTCCCATGTATTTCTACGACGAACGCGGCTCGCAGCTTTTCGATCAGATTTGCGAGCTGCCGGAGTACTACCCCACCCGTACCGAGACTCGCATTCTCGATGAGCACGGCGATGACATTGCGAAACACATCGGCTCCGATGCACTGCTCGTCGAGTTCGGCAGCGGCGCCAGCCAGAAAACCCGACTGGTGTTGGACCGTCTGCCGGATCTGTCCGCCTACGTGCCTGTCGATATCTCACGCAGCCATCTGCTCGCCGCGGCGAAATCGATCTCAGCTTCGTATCCTTGCCTGGAAGTGCTGCCGGTCTGCGCGGACTTCACGCAAGCGTTTGCGTTGCCGAAGCCCGCTCGCGCCGCGTCGCGAGTCGTCGTGTTTTTTCCCGGCTCTACCATCGGTAACTTCGATCGGGATGCGGCCGTCGATCTGTTGAAAGTCATGCGCAGAGTCGCTGGGGCCGGGGGCGGCCTCGTCATTGGCGTCGATCTCGTCAAAGACATTGCGACTCTGGAGCGCGCTTATGACGATGCGGCCGGCGTCACGGCGGCTTTCAACCTCAACGTGTTGCGTCGCTTGAATCGCGAGTTTGGAGCGAACTTCGAGCTATCGAGCTTCAAGCACGTGGCGCTCTGGTCGCCTGAGCAGCGGCGCATCGAAATGCACTTAGTCAGCTCGCGCTCGCAAGATGTCAGTATCGCCGGCGAGCGAATTCACTTCGCCGCGGGCGAGCATCTCGTCACCGAGCACTGTCACAAGTATTCGGCGCGGGGGTTTTTGGATCTCGCCGAAACCGCGGGCTGGGCCGGCAAGGAAATCTGGATGGATGAGAAGCGGCTGTTCAGCGTGCACTATCTCGAGAGCACATGAGGCGAGAGCACATGAGGCGAGAGCACATGAGGCGAAAGCACGTAAGGGTCAGCCGTTCACGAGCTGATCGGCATCGAACTCGAAAGTTGGGCCGCTTCTTCGAGCGCACAGCACGGTCGTACGCGCAGCGGCGATGAACCACGTCTCCTGCGCCTTGGGGTTCGGCTTCACGAAAACATCCGGCGTCAGCACGGCGCCGCATCCCGCGCGCTCCGGATCGCGAACGGATTCGTAACGGATGATCTCAACACCTGTCTCACGTGCGGAGCGAGCGAGCACCTGAGTGGACGAATAATCGGTTCGATGTGTCCACCGCTCTTTGTCTTCGGACAAAGGCAGCATGCGCAGATCGATGGACTTGCCTCTGATCTGTGCTTGGAATGCCGTGTGCGGCACCGGCTTCAAATCCGGCGTTCCCGGCGAATCCAACAAGAATCTCAAGCGCCAGTAGCTCTTCTCGGCCAGCGAAGTTCGCAACGCTTCACCGCCGTACCACACGCCCGGCTCAAACGGGCTGCGAAAGCGCGAGCCTGAATGCGGTCGATAACGGAACGGCGTCGCCAACAGGAAGTGCAGGCGGTCGAGACCCGCGGGCATGCGCGGCTTGCTGTCTTCGAGAATGGATTCGAGCATCGACTGCTCGGAAAGGGTGCTCGCCAGCCGCATCGTCGATGCGGTGTGCTGAGCTTCCACTACGCGCCAAAGGTCCGCCGCGAAGGGTCGCGCGTTAGATTCGAGCGCGGGCGGCGTCCAGATAGTCAACCGTGCGCACCAAACCGCCAGGATCGCGAATCAATTCGAGGGGGACACCGCCAAGGGCGAGATTGGGACTGCGCAACCAAGCGCGCGCCGCCCCATCGTCGGACCCGACAATGGCATCTAAAGAGCGAAACAGCCGCACGAATAGCGCGGCTAGTTGCCAGGGTTTCGAATCTTGTTCCAAGGGCTTTTGCCCGTTCGCCATGCGCGACACCGAGGCTTCGCTCAACCCAATGACTCGCGCCAAATCCGTTTGGGCCATCTCTAGAAAGCGCGAGGCCCGCAATACCGCGCGGGTCAACACGACTCCCGGATCCACTACTGCTGTAGGTGCTGTAGAAGAAGCTCTCATTTCAGGGGAAAGATTACACGGGTTTTATTTCATTGGCAACCCGACAGGATTACGTTAAACGTAGGAACAGCCCTTGCTGCATCGACGCAGCCGCCGCCTGCCCGGGGAATTGTATGCAACAAACCGCCGTTCTCTTCAACGCGCAACCCGTTCTAGATGTTCAATCCATACGCGAACGGGCGCGCCGGCAAATCCAGAACGGAGCGGTTACCCCCAACTACGGCGCCGACAAAGAAGTGGTGTTGCGGCTGCTGAACGAAGCGCTGGCCACCGAGATCGTGTCGGTGCTGAGCTATAAGCGCCAATACTTCGCGGCCAAGAACACCGGCTCGACGAACCTGGTCGCGACGCTGCAGGAATACGCTACACACGATCAGCAACATATCGATCGTTTGGCGGACCGCATCGTGCAATTGGGTGGCGAGCCGAACTTCTCTCCGACCGGCTTGGCACAACGCAGCCACGCTGAATACTGTGAAGGTGCGCGGCTGGCGGAGATCGTTCGGGATGCTCTGATCACCGAGCGCATCGCCGTAGAAAGCTACCGCGAGATGATTCGGTTCGTCGGCGACGGCGACCCTACCACCCGGAGGCTGCTCGAAGACATCCTTGCCGTACAAGAACAACATGCGCGCAACCTTTTGAGCCTCGTCGAAGAAGTCTCTCTCTTCGAAGCATCCCGAGCAGTACGCGTTCTGGGTTGAGTCGAAAGTCGTCACGTACTACTGCCATCTAGGCCCGATGATGTAGGAGACTTCCGACGCGCGATTCAGTCAGAATCGCACTCTCAAAACGGTCTTGTGCGACTTCGGCGCCGTCCGGGCGCATCTACCTTGCTGTCAGAATCAAGGAGGCGGCATGTTGGAAAATACAAAAGAAAGCAGCGCAGCGCTGGCGAACGAGCTGCGCAACGTTGTGAATCAGGCGGAAGCGCTTCTCGATGCCATTGGGCAAGACAAGGACGAGGCAATAGATGCCTTGCGAGGTCGCGTATACGAGAGCTTGGATACGGCGAAAGCGCGTCTTGCCGATATCGAAGATCAAGCCTCTCGTGCCACACGGCGTGCGGCGGTCGCCGCTGAATCGTGGGTGCGAGAGAATCCGTGGACTGCGGTCGCCATCGGCGCGAGCGTCGGTCTCGTCATCGGCGCCCTCATCTCTTCCCGAGGCGCGAATACGCCGGGAGACTATGAAGACGTCGACGAAGAGTGAATGAATGAATGATGCCGCTCAACCCGTGATCGGTCGCGCACGATCTTTATTGGACCAAGTCCTCCGAATCGCTCAAACGCGACTCGAGCTCCTGGCCGTCGAGATTCAACAAGAGAAGCTCGCCTTGTCGCGGCAGCTCTTGCTCGCCTCACTTACGGCCATTTGCGCTTTGCTCGCAGGCCTCACACTCGTCGTGTGGGTCGCGCTCGCTTTCCCGCCCAACACGCGACTCATCGTATTAGGCGTGCTCTTCGCACTGTTGGCGTCGGGCAGTGTCGGCTGCTGGTATGCGCTCAAGCGTCATGCCAGGCGCGACCCGCTGTTCTCACGCGTCATCCAGCAATTGCGGCTGGATCGCGCCTCCTTGAGTCAAGAGCAATGAACGCACGCCAGGCCGCTATCCTGCGCCGCGCCGAGCTGCTTGAGCTTGAAGCGGGAGTGCAGCGCGCGACCCTCGCGGCGACACTGGCTCAATGGGAACAGCAGAAAGTATTGGCCTATGCATCCAGCTTCGGTTCTATCGCGATGACCTTGCTGCGCGTGCCGCGCATACGCTGGCTCATCATCGGAAGCGTGCTGGCGAAGATTCGAAAAAAGAAAGACAAGAAAGACAAGAAAGACCCCGACAAGGACTGAGTGACCATGGAGCAGCACTTCGAGTGGGATTCGCTGCGCCAGTTGCCCAGTCGCGTCTGGGCGCCGCTCTTGGCCATCCTGCTGGTGAGCCTTGCTTTCGCGACGTTCGGCTCGCGCGCTGGCCTGATTGTGCTCGGTGTCGTGACCTTCGGCCTCGTCATTACTCTCGCTCGCGCGTTTGCGATCGAGGCGGCGTTGCGAGATTGCACACAAGAATTGTCCGCATTGTCGACACATTTGCAGTCCACGGTCGAAAACGAGAAATCGGAGCTCGCGCACGAGTTGCATGACGAGCTCGGCGGCTTGTTGACCGCGGCGAAGATGGACTTGTCGTGGATTCAAAGCCGCATCACGGAGCCCGTAATCCAACAACGAATGCATCAGCTGGCCACGGTTCTCGATGATGCGATGGACATGAAGCGCCGTGTGGTCGAAGACCTGCGCCCGTCTTTGCTGGATCATTTCGGCTTGCCGACCGCGCTGCGCGCCTACTTCGAAGGCGCTTGCAAGAAAGCGGATCTGCAATGCGAAGTCGCGATGACGGAGGAGTCGGGCATGCCGAAAAGCATGGCGATAGCGCTGTTTCGCGTGGTTCAGGAAGGGTTTGCGAATGTCGTGCAACATGCACACGCCAAGTCGGCGCGTCTCGAGTTTGCCGCGGAGAACGATAGCTACGTCCTAAAGCTCATGGACGACGGACAAGGCATGGATCTCACGGATCCACGGCTTCGCTGGTCGCACGGACTCATGGGCATGCGACATCGAGTACGCGCGCTCGGCGGTCAGCTCACTTTGGATTCCGCGCCCAAGCACGGCACCACGCTGCGCGTGACCGTGCCGAAGGTGCAAGCCATCAGCGGCTAGGCTCTTAGACGGTCGGAGGAGACGACCACTTCGAGTGGCCGTCGGCGACAATCGCTTTGAGGCGCGAGATATCGCGCATCTTATCTAGGAAGAAATCTGCGCCGGCTGCGAAGCAGTGGTCGCGAACGAAATCCGATGCGTAGTTCGTGAGCACGACGATGAGGGGCTGAGATTCCGGCGGATAGAGCTGTCGCGCTTGCCGGATCACCGCGACCCCATTGCCTTCCGCCAGCTCGATATCCACCACCATCACGTCGAATGGTGATTCCTGCAGACGCAACAGCGCCTCGGCCTGGGTGGCGGCCTGAGCGGCTACCGCGAAGCGGCCAGGCTCGGACAGCAAATCCACTAGCCTGCGACTGAGAACTTCGGAATCTTCGATCAGGAGTACTCGCCGTTCGGAAGACGACTCACCGTTAGGACCCGACGAACGTGCCTCGGCGGAGCTCATGCGGCTCTACTGAAGCAGGTTGTTCTTGATGGCGTAGTACGTAATGTCAGCGTTTGTCTTCATGCCCATTTTCTCCAAAATCCTGGTGCGATATGTGCTGACCGTCTTCACGCTCAGAAACAACTTGCCCGCGATCTCAGAAACGCTCTTGCCCTCAGCAAGTTTCGTAAAGATCTGAAATTCACGTTCGGAGAGCACGCTGTGCCGAGGCTCGCCCGGCGCACCTTGGATACCGCTGACCAGAACTTCGGCCAGCTCGGGGCTCAAATAGCGGCCGCCGCGAACCGAGGCGCGGATGGCCCGGCAAAGCTCGTCGTCGGAGGCGTTTTTGCTGACGAAACCGCTCGCGCCGGCCCTGAGAACATTCAAGCCATATTGGTTTTCCGGGTAGGCGCTGAGAATCAACGCCGAGATGGTCTCGTGATGAGACTTGATCTGACGGAGCACATCGAGGCCCGACATGTCAGGCAGGGACAGATCGAGCAAAAGCACATCCAAAGGCGTATTGCGCATCATCGCCAGCGCTTCGCGGCCGGTGCTGGCCTCGCCGACCCAGGCAAAGTCCGACTGGGCCTCAATGATTTGCTTGAGACCAATGCGGACGAGCTGGTGATCATCAACGACTGCGATTCTGGTGGACGGCATAGCGCTCGTATGGTTGCGTTGTCGTCCTCGTTCGTCAACGAGTCGGCGGCTCAGGGCGTGCGACCAATCCGAAAGACTGGATTCGAACGATAAACAACAGCGCGGCAGTTCAAAAGGGGCGTTCTACACCTTTGCGGGGCGCAGAAGTCGCACGCGAGTGTAGGAGTTATCTGACATCGCGGCGATGCCCGTTGCGTCCGGATCGAAATTCACGCCGACTGACACGCACAACGCGGTTATTTCCGCCGCTACCGTCGCCATTGTGATCCCGCCGCCGGTTCTGCAGCACCACAATTTCACCGACGATCGCAGTGACCAGAATCAAAGCGTTCGTGACGACGAACACCCAGTTCTTGACCAATGCGCTGTAAACGACGAAACCAATCGACGCGCAAACTTGACCTACGAACAGCCAGCGAGAGACGCCCCCCGCCGAACCCGCTCGCCATTGCGTGTAGACCTGTCGGATGAGCGTGCACAACAGAATCGCGGCACTCAGCCACCCGACAAGTTCCGTCGCCATTTTTCAATCCCCTTCTTCGACCCGTCGATCAAAGCAAGGGCTATGCCAATGGCTACGAAACCTTACGCCTCGTTATCGGGCGATTGGCCACCGACGGCGGCCGCCCCTTCTTTGCCGCTGTAAGCTTCGAGCCGGTTGTAAAGCGTTTTCAGACTGACTCCGAGTATCTCTGCCGCTTTGCGTTTTACATGTCCACAATAAGCGAGCGTTGCCATCGTGACGCGCCGTTCCACTTCTTCGAGCGGTGTCCCCACGCGAATCGTAATGGTCGTGCCGTCATCGGCTTTCGGAGGCTGATCGGAAACCGCCACATCGCATTCGATGACGTCGTCGGCCATGATGTACGCGCGCTGCACGTAGTTTTTAAGCTCGCGCACGTTGCCCGGCCAGTTGTGTTGATACAAGCGAATGAGCGCATCGCGCGAGAACGACTTGATCGTGCCTTCGACGCGATTGAGCTCGTCGAGGAAATACTGCGCGAGCTGCTCCATGTCGGTTCCGCGCTCACGCAGCGGCGGCAAGCGAATCGGAAAAACATTCAAGCGGTGATACAGATCTTCACGCAGCTTGCCTTCCGTCACGGCCTTTTCCGGCTCACGGTTGGTCGCCGCGATAACGCGCACGTCAGTATTGATTTGGGTCGTGCCGCCGACGCGCATGAACGAGCCGGTTTCCAAAACACGTAGGAGCTTAACTTGCAGCTCCATCGGCATTTCGGTGATTTCGTCTAGAAAAATCGTGCCGGTATTGGCGCGCTCGAAAAATCCTTTGTGCTGGCGGTCCGCGCCGGTGAAGCTGCCGCGTTCGTGGCCGAACAGCTCGCTCTCGATGAGTTGCGGCGAGACGGCCCCGCAATTGAGCGGCAGGAAAGGCGCATCGCGTCGGCGACTCAGCTCGTGCAAGGTTTGCGCGGCGAGCTCTTTGCCCGTACCACTCTCACCAACCAATAACACGGTGGCCGACGTGGGTGCGACGCGACCGAGCTGATCGTAGAGCACTTGCATGCGCTGTGATCCGCCGAGAATGCGACCGAAGCGACCGAGCTTGCGCAGCTCTTCGCGCAACTCGCCGATCTCATGCTGCAGTTTCGAAGTCTTTTTCGCGTGCCGTAAGACGGCTTGCACGCGCTCGAGGTCGGCCGGCTTCACCAGATAGTCGCTCGCGCCGGCGCGCAACGCCGCAACCGCGCTATCCACCGTGGCATGACCCGTGACTATGATGACTTCGGTGGCATCGGGCTTTTCCAGCTCGCGGACCAGCTCGATACCCTCGCCATCGGGCAAACGCAGATCGGTGAGCAAGACATCCGGGCGTTGTCGGCCGAGCTCGATACGAGCTTCTTTGATGGAGTGGGCACGCGCGACCGTAAAGCCTTCCATGCGGGCTACTTCCTGCAGCCAATCCACCACGTCCGGATCGTCATCCACAATCAGCGCATGTGCCATGTATCTCTCACTAAGCTCACTCAGAGCGGCTCACTACAATAGGTTCATTAAGAATGAACTTGGCAGTCAAAGGTTCACCAAAGCCTTCGAAGTAAGTGGCTCCCATGATGCAGGTCTTTGTCGGCGCCCGCGAATGTCGCCGCCTGCATACGGGAATGATTAGTGCTGCCGTCATCGCAGAACACACGAAATCCGGACCTTGGAAACTATGAACTTGCTTGTCGGACTTCTAGTAATCGGTGCTATAGCCGCCGGCGTCGGTCATGACCGCCGCAGGCGATACGAGCGCCAAAGATTAACACGACCCGAGGTCAATCGCTGGGAAGACGAGGGCGGAGCCGTACCGGTTACCGATACCCAAACTGCCGCGCAAACGGAACCGCGTGTCGGCCAGATTTAGCCTCTACGGTCCACTTTCCAGGTCAGTTCAGGTCAACTTTCCTCTTTTAACTGTCGCGGCATGAGCGGCAGCGACGAGGACAGGCTGTGGAGCACGATTGAGGTCACGAGAACCGCCAAGACGATGGCCGTGAGCTCGCGCGCGAAAGCGGCCCCCAGCCCTGCGTTGATCGAGTGCATTAGGTAATAAACCGAAGCGATGCCGCGTACGCCGAACCATTCCACCAGGCGGCGCGACCCTTCCGGCATGGTCAATCGAGCGAGTCCCACGCGCACGGCAAGCGGTCTCGCCACCAAGAGCAACAGCAGGGCGAACAGAAACATCGTCGGTCTGAGGCCGGTGTTACCGAGCAGAACGCCGAGCATCACGATTATCGACAGCTCCGCCAAGTGCTCGGCGCGCATGGCCGCCCGTCGAATGTGACGAGTCAGGCGCGGTGGCGACTGTATGAGTGCTCGCAAGCGGCCCTTGCGCGCTAGTGCGATGCCGGCGATGAACACGGCGACAAAGCCGTAGCCGTGGACGGCGAGCGCGGCGGCATAAGCAACCGCACCACATGCGAAAACGATGAGCACTTCGGACAGCGAGCCTTCCCCGTTCAATCCGCCCGTGTCGATTCTCACCAGCATGCGTGCGGCCGCAAAGCCGACGAGCCAACCGACTACCGCGGCGATGGCCACGGACCAAAGCACATCGAACGCGAGCCAGCGCAGCGCGAGCGGCCCGGAGTCGTACAAACCAAGCTGTCCCAGACTAAAAACAACCGCGGGGAAAGCCATGCCGCTATTCAGCGCGCCTTCGGCGGCGAGAGAAAAACGCACGGTGCTCAAGTCGTCGTCGGGCCCGAGACGGATATCGGATGCGAGCACCGGATCGGTCGGCGACAAGATGGCGCCGAGCAGCAACGACTCGGGAAAGCTCAGATCGAAAAACAGATGCGCGGCGGATGCGGCGATGAGCAGCGTTCCAACCATCGTGATGGTGGCGAGGCGCACCGGTGTTCGCCACAGCGGCCAATCGAAGGTCGCGCGCAATCTCAGGCCGACGCAGAAGAGACAAACGGCCAGTGCGATCTCGCCGAGCGACTCGATGAGTTGCGCCTGCTCGCGAACCTCAGGCTCGATGAGCTTGAAGCCTATTGGGCCGACAAGCACGCCGACGCCCAGACAGAAGATCGTCGTTCGAACCGACCAGAGCGTGCCTCGAGTGGATGGAGTGGCCATATGATCGCGCGCCGCTCCGGCCGCCTTGGTGCGAACGAGATCAGCTGTTGATTTCGCTCGCCCGTGGCGCGGCGGATGCGTAGCCGCGCGCTAACTGCTCGCTTCCCAGAATTCGGATCTGATCATGATTATTCATGACACCCTCGAATTGCTGCAAGACGATACGGCGAACGAAGTCCGGCAGATGATCGTCGAGCGCATTTCGATAAGTTTCGAGCGCGTAATCCTCGCCGCGCTCACACTCCGCGACGATTGTCGCGTCGTTGTCCGTGGAAAACGTCGCCCGCACATCGACCCAGCGGCGGTGCATCGCACCGAACGCGCCATCATCTTTCGCAGGGTCGCCACCGAGCTCGCGAACCACGGCCAGCAATTCTTCAACAGCCTGCAAGCACGCGCGCGCACGATCCGAAAATAGACATTTCAGGCGCTCATCTCTCACGTACTGAGCGCAAATTGCAAATCCCTTCTCGCCATCGCGGCTCACGGTGATCAATTCGTTGAGCGTGCGAATCGTTTGAGCGTTCGTCATGAACAGTGCCTCGAGCAAATCTTTTGATTGAGGGTATGTCGAGATGTGCGTCCTCGTCGCGTGGAGTTTTAGCATGGCCCGTGCCTGTGACGATGCAATTGCAGTACGCCAGCGCCACTCGAAGCGACTACGCAAGGAGAGTGCGACGAGATGCGCCTCGAATCAACCGAGGTTGGAGTTAGAAAGGCTTCGAGCGACACGCAAGCGATCGCGCATCGCGGGAAGCTGCGATTGTGCGAAGGCGCGAATGATTGCGTCCGGAGCACTTTGCGCGGCTTCCGAAAAACCCTGTACGACTCTGCGATGGGCACGACGCATTTCCTGCGAGTACGCGCGATCGAACTCGTCTCCGCTCAGCGCATCGAACCGCTCAAGCGTCGCACGCGCATTTTGGCTGAGCTCGATCGGCAGCTCGAAGTCGTTCGCCAACGCAAACTGACTAACGTTGTCATTCACGCGTGCATACGACTGATACATCATGTCGGCGAAACGTTGCACTTGGATGTTTTGTGATTTCCGCGCCGCAAGCTTTGCGGCATTCATCTCGAGCAAACCCGTCTCAAATATCGTCAGCAGGAATTTCTGCCCTGCTTCGCTCACGGCCGGTGAACGGGGCATTGCGGTTCCGGCTTGGGCCGCGCTCGGACTCGAAGGGTCCACGGCATCGACAGCGCCGCTACACCCCGCCAAGCTCGCGCACAGCGCAATCCCTGCGCAAAGTAGAATGGGCACTTTTTTCATCGACCCTATCGGCCCCTGTATGAATTACACGAGCTTCCGCGTTAAACGCCTTGCGAGTGAATGCTGTACCGATCGCGAAAATTTGCCATTTGCTCGCAGCGATCCATAACACGATCGGCTTGCAAGCTCACCGTGCGACGGATGCGCTGTGGCAGGTAGCCACCGAGCGCTTCCTCGTATCGCTCCAGGGCACGTTGTTGGGATCCTTGCCACATCTCGAGCACTGAAAGGTCGCTGCGTCCAAAAACCAACGCTTTCAGCTTCATCCATGCACGCGAAACCTGGGAATTCACAGTGCCAAACGTTGCGGGTTCGCCACCGAGCAACAACACGAGCGCCTGTAACTCATCGCCTTGACGTCCCCACTCTTCGCTGCGAGTGCCGAACAGAGGTCGCAGACCCACACGTTCCACGGATTCGCCGGCTGCTCTGCAAAACTCCTCTCCATCACGGCACGTCTGGATCAGCCGATTCAATATTCGGATCGTGTCCCGTGTATGCATCGCAACCCCTTCATTTCGAATGATTACATTCGCTCTCTAGGTCTTAAGTTAAAGCAGGAACCGTGCCGATGCGGGTGGCGTGGCATGTCACTTGCAGACCCATCTGTGAGTGTCGCGCTCGCCCAGGAACACAGTTTGCGAGCGGATATTCACCGAATTTTTACCGAAGACCCCCCGTTTGGCGGGCTGTGGTGCGACCAGCCCGCTCTTTTTTCTTTTCCTCTCAGGTTCGGTGAGCTTGCCGCGCCATGCGGCAGATCAAAGGCACGAAGTCGTTGAAGTCCACCGGCTTTGCCACGTGCACGTCAAAACCAGCATCCAGCGCCGCGCGCTTGTCGCTAGTGGAAGCGTAACCAGTCAATGCAATCGCGATAATTTTGTGCCCGTACTCTGTGCCGCGAAGCCTTCTCACGAGCGAGTAACCATCTTCCACGGGCATGCCGATGTCCGTGACGATGACGTCGAAGTGGGCGCCTTGTGCTTTCAGCTTTTCGAAAGCCGCGCCGGCGGAATCCGTCACGGTGACTTCAGCGCCTTCGAGCCGCAATGTCTCGGCGACGACCGCCCGAGCATCAGGCTCATCGTCGACGACTAAGATCGACAAGCCGGCGAGCGAGCCTCCCAGACGCTCACGAGATCGGCCGGGGCTCGCATCATCGCTCGGCGATTGGCGCGCGAACGGCGCGGGCAAGCGAACCGTGAATGTGGAGCCATACCCTGCGCCATCGCTGCTGACCGCAACGGTGCCCCCGTGCAATTGGACGATTTCGCGCACGACCGCGAGGCCCAATCCAAGCCCACCGGAGTGTCGCGTGGTCGAGCTATCTCCTTGCCGAAAACGATCGAACACATGCGGCAACAGCTCCGGTGCAATGCCGTGACCCGTGTCCGATACGCTGAGCTCCAGCCAGTCGCCCGCGCGATGTAGCGTGACGCCGATGCGACCGCCCGACTCGGTGAACTTCACGGCATTCGAGAGAATGTTCAGCGCCACTTGCTGCAAGCGATCCGAGTCGCCTTGCATCTCGCCCTTGGTGCTGTCGAGATCCGCAATGAAGTCGATACCCTTGGCGGCTGCGACCGGGCGCACAGCTTCCAGCGCCGCATAGATCACGGTCACCAGCTTGATCGCGTGCGTCTCGATTTTCATTTTGCCGCTCGCGATGCGTCCGAGATCCAGAAGATCGTTCACCATCTTCAATTGCGCTTTGGCGCTGCGCTCAATTCGCGACGTGACCGCGATCACTTCGGCATCCGCTGCGCGTTTGACCGCCAGAATTTGATTCCAGCCCAAAATCGCGTTCAACGGCGAGCGCAGCTCGTGCGAGAACATCGACAGGAATTCGTCTTTCGATCGATTGGCTTGTTCCGCGGTCGCTCGTAATTCACGCTCACGCTGCACGGATTCCGCGGTATCCACCTGGCGCTCATACGCCGACCAGACAACACGCCCGACGGCATCGACCAGCGCTACTTCTTCCGCGGACCATACATGTGTCGCGCTGTCGTCGACTATCAGCGCGCCGGCCCACGTGCCCTTGCGATAAATGGGAACGGCCAGTGTCGAGCGGCTGGATTGTAAATTCCCTGGTGGCGGAGTCTGTCGCACCGGCCCGGTTTCGCCATCTCCAGTACTTCCCACGACCAAGGCGCGTTCCGAACGCGCAACGGCTGCCAGCACTTTGAACGACACGATCTCTCTCAGCTCGCCCGTTTCTTCAGCGGTGGCGGGCACGTACGCCGATCGATAATGCGACAGCGGGCGCATCGTTTCGTTTTGCACGTCGGCTTCGCTGATCTCGACCCGCTCCACACTGAGAAATTCTCCGAGGCGTGTCGCCGCGATCTGCGCCAGCTCGTGCGCATCGTTCGTCTGCGTCATGCACGTGACTAGATCGACCAGAAATCGGCTCCGCCGCTCCGCGGCCGCGCCTTGTTCCAAATACCGAGTGGTGATATCACTTGCGACCACAAATAAACGGCGTGCGGCACCTTCGTCATCACAAATTGACCGACCGCGCAGCTGCAAACACCGGCCGCCAACGCGTGGACCGTTGATTCTAACGGCGATATCCAATTCGGCTCCGCTGTTGAAAGCTGCGTCCAGCGCGCAGCGCAAGGACTCTCGATCATCGCGGTGAACGTGCGAGACCAGCTCGCCCCAGCCAAACTGCGCATCCGGCGAATAGCCAAATTCCGCTTTGAATTGAGCATTGGCCGCCAGAACGCGTAAGCCGGCATCGAGCTGGCAATAGCCGATGCGGCCGGCGGCAATAACTGTTTCGAGCTCATCCATGCGCCGATCCCTATTCATGCTCCACCGCCGTGTATCAATTGATGGGCGCGTGAGCAAGCTTGCGGCCGGCGCAGGGGAACCCAGGTCCTGGTCGCGAATTGATCTCATGTCCTGCAAGGAACGTCTCGGTCCCGGCAGCACTTGGCGTTAGCGTTCTTACACGTCCTTGAAAGAATTCCTGGCGAGTCGCCCTCAATCTTTCGTCCGGAACGACCGCGCGTCGCAGGCAGAGCAATTGGCATAGCTGTTGCTTCAACTAAAGTCGATACGAACTAGATACGAACTATAGGAACACTCGAGAATGACCAACGCCGTAATGGGGCTGCGCATCAAGCAGCAGCTCACGCTGACACCGCGATTGCAGCAGTCGGTCAAATTGCTGCAACTCTCGGCGCTCGAGTGTGTGCAAGAACTGCACCAGTCCCTGGCGCTGAACCCCTTCCTGGAAGAGATCCAGGAAGTGCCGGATTCGCGCAATTCGACGGAAGAAGCCGCGGATGGCACGACCGATAGCGCTGATGACTCGGCGGGCGGCGAGCTGGATTTCTCCAGTGGTCCCGGCAGCTCGGCCGGAGGTGATGACACGCCGGATTGGACAGAATGGACAGCTTCGCCTTCCACTCTGCGCGACTCGTTGCGCGAGCAGTTGCTGCTGTTAGGTTTGCAAGAGCGTGACTACACGCTTGCGAACTTAGTGGTGGATGCCCTCGATGACGACGGCTTTCTGCGTCAGCCGCTGGATGAATTGCTGCCAGCTTCGGTCGGCGTGCAGCCGGACGAGCTCGAAACCGCATTGCGCATTGTCCAGACCCTCGAGCCAAGCGGCATTGCCGCGCGCGATCTCAGCGAATGCCTGACCTTGCAATTGAATGCATTGGAGCGCGACACACCGGGGCTAAGTCTCGCGATCGAAATCACATCGGGCAAGCTGGAGATGATGGCATCCCGCGATCTCGAGAAGTTGCGCAACGCGCTGGGCTGCAACGATGCCGATCTGCAGGAAGCGATCGCGCTGATCCGTACACTCGATCCGCGGCCGGGCTCGAAGGTGGGCACTTTCGAGCCACGTGCGATCGTGCCGGATGTCATTGTGCGCAAAGAGAAGAAGCGCTGGATGGTTTCGATCAACGCGGCCATCTATCCGCGCATTCGCGTCAATCAACAATACGCGGAGCACTTTAGACAAGTACGTGAAGGCGGCACGGTGCTCGCTCAGCATCTGCAGGAGGCGCGCTGGCTGGTCCGCAACCTCGAGCAGCGATTCTTGACGATTCAGCGCGTGGCCGAAGCCGTCGTGGCGCGTCAGAAGAATTTTTTCGAGTATGGCGATCTCGCGATGCGGCCGCTCACGCTGCGAGAGATTGCGGATGAGTTGGGTTTGCATGAGTCCACGGTGTCCCGCGCGACGAGTCACAAATATATGGCGACGCCGCGCGGCGTAATTGCATTCAAGAAATTTTTCTCGCGGCAGCTTGCGACAACCAGTGGCGGTTCGTGCTCCGCGACGGCCATTCGCGCCTTGCTGCGCGAGTTCATCGCTGCGGAAGATCGCCGCCGCCCGCTGTCTGACGTGCAGCTCACCGAGTTGCTCGCAGATCGGGGTGTGAAAGTGGCGCGGCGCACCGTTACCAAGTATCGGCGCTCGATGCAGTTGCCCGCGGTCGATTTCAGAAGAGCCTGACTGTACCGATTCGTTCTCTTCAAACCGGAAAGCGTGCGC
>Ga0307515_10003052_pt1 | contig 35464 bp, 38 predicted proteins | sample 17_EM_MG_FD_194513 | JGI IMG/M metagenome (GOLD analysis project Ga0307515, IMG submission 194513) | Populus trichocarpa ectomycorrhiza microbial communities from riparian zone in the Pacific Northwest, United States - 17_EM | ecosystem: Host-associated > Plants > Roots > Unclassified | place... | reverse complement strand
CCGCAGACGGCAGCGCGTCGGAGCGTCGGGCCGTCGTTAATTGCCACAGAGCGGGATGCCGTTCTTGCAGGCCTGCTGGACGTTCTGCTCATGCTGCGCGTTGGTATCCGCGAAGGCCGATTTGCCGGACTTGTCGATCGCCACGAAGTAGAGCCACTTCTTCGCCGGCGGATTTTCCGCGCCCTGCAGCGCCGCCTTGCCCGGGTTGTTGATCGGGCCGGCCGGCAGCCCGGTCTTGCTCTCCGTGTTGTACGGGTTCTTCGGGTCGTCCAACTCCGACTGGAGCAGCTTGCCGGAATGCTTCGGGGACTTGCCGTTGAGCTCGAGCCAGTAGTTCGCGGTCACGTCGAACTGCAACGGCATGTTTGCCTTGTACGCCCGGTTGTACGCCACTCGTGCCACGCCACCAAAGTCCGCCGGGATGCCCGCCTCGGCCTGGGCCAGCGACGCGACGATCAACGCCTCGAACGGGGACACCGCGAGATTGTTCTGCACCGTGTCGACGAAGCCGAGTTCCTCGGTGACCTTGAGGAAGTGCTGGACCATCACCCGCAGGTCCTGCTCGGCGGTCGCCTTGGGGTCGAACTCGTAGGTGTCGGGGAACAGGAAGCCCTCGATCGAGACCGCGGCCTTCTTCTTGTCGTCGCGCTTGAACCAGAACTCCGGCACGCCCAGGGCAACCGGATCCTTCGCGGCTTCCTTGAAGTCGGCGACGGGGATCTTGGTGGCTTTGGACAGGATCGCGTAGATCTGCAGGGCAGTCTTGCCCTCCGGGATGGTCACGCCATTGGTCACCCGCGCCTTGGGGTCGAGCAGCAGGGTCACCGCGTCCTTGGCCGCCATCTGCTTGCGCAGGTTGTACGTCCCCGGGCGGATGTTCTTGCCCTTCGGGTTCGCATCCGCGGCTTGGACGAAGGCGGCTGTGCTCTTCACCACATCTGCGTCGACCAGGGTGTTGCCCATGTCCGTAAGGCTGGCGTTTTCCTTGATTTGCACCTGTACCGCTTCGACGCCGGGACCGTTGTAGTCGGCCGCCGTGAAGAAGCCTTTGATCTTGCTGTAGCCCAGATAAGCCCCGCCGCCGAGCAGGGCAAGCAGGATAAAAGCCATCAGGAAGGCGACGGCGGACTTGCCGCCCTTCCCGCCGCGCGCGCCGCGCCGGTGCCGGGGTTTACCTCGATCGGTGCTCTCGTCGAACGCCAGGTCAAGTTCGTCGATCATCTCGTCTGCCTCCGCTGCGCATCCAGCCAGCTCTGCAGGATCTCTACCGCGGCGGCCTGATCGACAACCGCACGTTGACGACGTCCTCGGACGCCACGTTCGGCCAGCCTACGGGTTGCGACCACCGTCGACATCCTCTCGTCCGCCAGAACGATCGGCACGTGCCCGACCGCACGCGCCAGTCGCTCAGCGTACGCACGAATGTCGATGGCGGCAGCCCCCTCGGTGCCGGAAAGTTGCACCGGCAGCCCCACCACGATCTGCACCGCCTCGTGTTCCCCCACGAGACGGACGAGCTCAGCCATATCGGCGGGTACGGAATCGGCGGCCGCGCCCAGGTCACGGGAGACCGTGACCAAGGGGGTGGCCAGGATCCCGTCGGGGTCACTAATAGCGACCCCGACCCGGACTTTACCGACGTCGACCCCCAAGCGCCTACCCCGCGCCGGTGCGCTCACAGAGTGCTCACCCTTCGTACAGGATCACGGCCTTGGCAGCGCCGGGCGCACCCGTTCATGGCCAACCTTCCGTCTCAGCCGGCCTCGCCGACCGCCTTTTCCACTGCCGCCAACAGCACTGGCACCTGGTCGGCCGGCACGCCACCGCCCTGCGCGAGGTCGGCGTTGCCGCCGCCCCGGCCGGAGAGCGCGCCCTTGACCAGGTCGGCCGCGGACAGGCCGCGTCCCTTGGCCGCCGGGTTGACCGCCACGATCAGCGACGCCTTGCCGTTGGCCCGGGCCGCGACCGCGACCACCGCGGGACGCGCACTGTCGATCTTGCCGCGGACTTCCTGCGCAAGGGTACGCACGTCGTTGACCGCGGCACCCTCAGGCGCCTCGGTGCCGACGTACGCGATGCCATGCAGATCCTTCGCCTGGCCGGCCAGCGCGCCCGCCCCGCCGAGCACCATCTGGGCCCGCATCTTCTCGAGCTCCTTCTCCGCGTCGCGCAGCGCCGTGACGGTCTGCTCGACCCGGTCGGCGACCTGGTCGCCGGGCACCCGGAACAGCTCCGCGAGGCGCGACACCAGCAGGTGCTCCTTGGCCAGGAAGCCGAACGCGTCGATGCCGACGAGCGCCTCCACCCGGCGTACGCCGGAACCGATGGACGACTCGCTGAGGATCTTCACCAGGCCCAGCTGACCCGACCGCGCGACGTGCGTGCCACCGCAGAGTTCACGCGCGTAGTCGCCGACCTCAACCACGCGGACCTCGTCGCCGTACTTCTCCCCGAAGAGCGCCATCGCGCCGAGCCGGCGCGCTTCCTCCTGCGAGGTGATGAACGCGTGCACCTCGAGATCGCGCAGCAACACCTCGTTGACCTGCTGCTCCACGTCGTGCAGCACCGCCGGCGGCACCGCGCCCGGGGTGTTGAAGTCGAACCGCAACCGGCCCGGCGCGTTCAACGAGCCCGCCTGGGTCGCCGACTCGCCGAGGAACGACCGCATGGTCTGGTGGATCAGGTGGGTCGCCGTGTGCGAGCGCGAGATCGCCTTGCGGCGGGTGACATCGATCTCGGCGAAGCCCGCCTCGCCCGCGCGCACCTCGCCGCGAACAACCCGAGCCTTGTGCACGATCAGACCGGGCACCGGCTGCTGGACGTCGACGACCTCGAGCTGCCCCGCGCCCACGTTGATCAGACCGGTGTCCGACTGCTGGCCACCGCCCTCCGCGTAGAACGGGGTGGTGTCGAGGACCAACTCGACGAAGTCGCCCTCGCTCGCCGCCGGGACGCTCGTGCCGCCGCTGCCGATCAGCGCGCGCACCCGGGACTCGCGGGTGACCTCCTGATAGCCGGTGAACTCCACCGGACCGCCCGCGTCCAGCACCGACCGGTACGCGGACAGGTCGAGGTGACCCGTCTTGCGCGCCTGCGCGTCCGCCTTCGCCCGGGACCGCTGGTCGCCCATCAGCCGGCGGAAGCCGTCCTGGTCGACCTCGAGGCCCTGCTCCTGCGCGATCTCCAGGGTCAGGTCGATCGGGAAGCCGTACGTGTCGTGCAGCTGGAACGCCTGCGCGCCGGTCAGCTTGTTCCCGCCCGACTTCTTGGTGTCGGTGATCGCGGTGTCCAGGATGGTCGTGCCCGCACGCAGCGTGGAAAGGAACGCGTCCTCCTCCGCGTACGCATAGGTGGAGATTCTGCCGAATTCCTCCGCCAACTCCGGATACGACGGCGCCATGCAGTCACGCGCCACCGGGAGCAGCTCGGGCATCGCCGGCGCCTGCCAGCCGAGCAGCCGCATCGCCCGGATCGCCCGGCGCATGATGCGGCGCAGCACATAGCCACGGCCCTCATTGGACGGCACGATGCCGTCGCCGATCAGCATCAGCGAGGTGCGGACGTGGTCGGCGATCACCCGCAGCCGGACGTCGTCGGGGTGCGACTCGCTCGCGGCGTGGCCGGAGTGCGCACCGTAGCGCTTGCCGGTCAGCTCCGCCGCGCGATCCAGGATCGGCCGGACCTCGTCGATCTCGTACAGATTGTCGACACCCTGCAGGATGGACGCGATCCGCTCGAGACCCATGCCCGTGTCGATGTTCTTCGCCGGCAGGTCACCGACGATCGTGAAGACTTCCTTGCTCTGGACGTCGGTGACCTCGTTCTGCATGAACACGAGGTTCCAGAACTCGAGGTAGCGGTCCTCGTCGACGTCGGGGCCGCCCTCGCGGCCATACTGCGGGCCCCGGTCGTAGAACAGCTCGGAGCACGGGCCGCCCGGGCCGGGGATGCCCATCGACCAGAAGTTGTCCTTGTTGCCGCGCCGCACGATGCGGGACTCGGGCACGCCGGTCTTGCGCCAGAGCTCGAACGCCTCATCATCGTTGAGGTACACCGTCGGCCAGATCCGCTCGGGATCCATGCCGAAGCCGCCGTCCGCGATCGGCTTGGTGATCAGCTCCCAGGCCAGCGAGATCGCGCCGTCCTTGAAGTAGTCGCCGAACGAGAAGTTGCCGTTCATCTGGAAGAACGTGCCGTGCCGGGACGTCTTGCCGACCTCGTCGATGTCCGGCGTCCGGATGCACTTCTGAACCGACACCGCGCGCCTATAGGGCGGGGTGCGCTGGCCCAGGAAGTAGGGCACGAACTGGACCATGCCGGCGTTGATGAACAGCAAGTTGGGGTCGTCGATGGCCGGCAGCGGGGCACTCGGCACGACCGTGTGCCCGTTGGCCTCGAAATGCGCCAGATAGCGCCGCTTGATCTCCGCCGTCTTCATCGGTAACCCTCCTGGGCGTGCCGCCCGTGCGAACCGTTCTGCGACTCTTCGCGCAGATCGGCGAACTCGTCCTCATACAACTCGCCCGCGGCGAAGGCCTCGTTGATCTGGCCCTCGCGCTCGGCCATTCCGGCGCGGACGTCTTCCACGAAGCTTCGCAGCGACTCAACCAGCCCGCCAGCGGATTCCGACAGGGACGTGGCGATGCCCGACGGGGTGAACTCGTCGGCCTTGCGCGTCACCTTGCGCACGATGACGGCGCCGACGGCGAGGCCGACCCCGAGCCAGAGCAGGCGCTTCATCTTGGTGTTCCCTTCTCAGAGCTAGTGGGCCGCGCGGGCCTTGCGCCGCTGCTTGAGGGTGGCGCGAACCTCGCGCTCGTCCTCGGCGTGCCGGCGGGCCGCGGCGGCCTTGCGCAGGCCGTAACCGAACGAGGCCACCTTGACCAGGGGATTCGCCGCGGCGGCGGACACGACGGCGACCAGGTTGGCGATGTTGGCCGAGACGTTCTGGGCGTGCCCGGTGATCGTGTCGACCTTGGCGAGTTGGACGTTCACGCCGTCGAGGGAGACCTGCACCTGGCCGAGCGCGGTGTTCACGTTCTCCACCGTCTCGTTGACATTGCCCAGCAGCGGCCCGGTGCGGTCGGTCAGGTCGTTGATCGCCCGGGTCGCGGCGTCCACAGTGTGCCGCAGCTTGAGGATCGGCACGGCAAGCACGATCACCAGCATCAGGAAAGCGCCCGCCGCGATCAGACCTGCGATTTCTCCGGCGTCCATCTCCACGCGTCTCCTCTACCTGGACAAGCCTGTACGGCGTGACAACGTCCAGACCCTACCGTCCGTTACCGGACGGCGCTTCACGACTGGGCGGGTGTCGGCGTGAGTAGCGGATCCGGCCCGAGCGTGGGATCCGGCGTCTCGCCGACCAGCGACGGGTTCGGCTTCGGCTCGGTCTTGCCACGCAGGTCGGTGATCGCGTTCTGCACCTTGATGCTGATGGTCGACCCGACACACTTGCCCGGCGGCGTGGTCGGCACGACACCCGAAGACGGAAGCGCGACCGGATCCTGCGCGGCGACCTGGTCGACAGCGCACTCGGGCGGGCCGACCCACAGGTCCAGAGTGAACTCGTCGCGCCGCCAGCAGGTGTAGCTGCCGTTGGTCACTGGCTGGTCCGGGCACTGCGCGACCCGCCAGCGCTGCCAGCCGGCCGTCGTCAGCGCCGCCGAATAGACCTTGGCGGTCTCGTCGGGCGACTTCGACGACTGCGCGGTGCGCTCCCGGAACCGGCAGTCCAGGAAGCACCATCGGCTGCCGCTGCCCTGGTCCTTGACCTGCGAGGCGGCCCAACCGGGCACGCTCAGCGAGTCGAGTGAGTTGAAGACGGGGTCGCGGCTGACGGACTGGATGCCGAAGATCAACGGGAGCAGGCCGAGAACGACCACGCTCAGTGAGACCAGCGTGATCACCCGAAGGCGCCGCTTGGCCCGCATCTGCCTGCGCAGTTCGGACCGCAGCCCACCGCGGGAGACCTCGTCGGCAGCCTGGTCGTCGGCCGGGGTTTCCGGCTCTTCTTGTACGCCGAGCACCGGGTCTTGTACGCCGAGGACCGGGGCAGAGGCGGCGCCGACAGCCACGGAACCGGACACGCGTGCGGCTCCACGCCCGACCACGACGCCGGCAGTCCCTCGGTCGCCAGCCGTCCCTCGGTCGCCAGCCGTCCCTCGGTCGCCGACCGGTCCTCGGTCGGTCGCCGGTCGGTCGCCTGCGAGCCCACGGTCTCCCGTCGGTCCGCGGTCGCCTGCCAGGGCGTGGTCGCTTGCAGGGCCGGCGGCGTGGCCCGGCCGTTCGCCGGTCGTGTGGCCCGGCCGCGGCACCGCCGCGCTGCCGGCGTCGCCGCGGTCGGGCGCGAAGCCGGTCCCGCGATCGCCCCGGTCCGGGCCGAAGCCCGGCCCACGGTCAGCTCGCCCGGGACCTGCCGGAATGTCGCCCGTGGCGTGGCTGGGCGGGCGGACGGGTGCCACACCGGCCGCGGCGGCTGCCGCGACCGGACCGGGCACTTCCCCGGTCCCCCGACCGGGAAGGCCACTCGGCGCGCCGCCAGGCGTGGGACGCCCACCGGGTTGACCTGCGAAACCGCCCAGTTCCTGCCCGGGACGACGGCCTGGGGCCTGCGCCGGGAAACCACCCGATTCCTGCCCCGGACGCCGGACCGGAGCCTGCGCCGGGAAACCACCCGCCTCCGGTCCCGGACGCGCACCCGGCTGGGACGGGAAGCCACCGGAATCCTGCCCCGGGCCCCGAACCGGAGCCTGAGCAGGGAAACCACCCGAGTCGGGACCGGGACGCACACCCGGCTGAGCCGGAAAACCACCCGAATCCGGGCCCGGACGCACACCCGACTGAGCCGGGAAACCACCCGAATCCGGACCGGGACGCATGCCTGGCTGGGCCGGGAAGACGCCGGGCTCCGGACCGGGGCGGCCTCCGGTGTTCTGGCCGGGGTGTCCGCCCGTGATTTGGCCGGGGTGTGGGCCTGGTGCTTGGCCCGGGTGTGCGACCGGGGCTTGGCCTGGGAAGCCGCCCTCCTGGCCCGGCACCGTGGCCGCGCCCGCGCGCTGGCCGGCGGAACCGCCCGGGGCCTGGCCCGGCACGGGCTCAAACGGCGGCCGGACCGGAGCCTGTCCGGGCGGCGAAACTCGGGCGGACGCCTGGGCGGACGGCGGCGCTGCCCGCCCGACGCGACCGCTCTGAGCACCACGGACCGGCTGACCTTGCTGCCCTTGCTGCCCTTGTTGACCGAGCTGCCCTTGCTGACCGACCCGTCCGCTGCCCCGGACCACGCCGCGGCCGGCGCCGTCCCCGGGCCGCGGGACCACGCCCGACGTGCTGCCTGCCATCGCACCGGCGCGACCGGGCACGGCCGGGGTACGCACGCCCTGACGCCCCGGCACCACGGGAGGCGCGACCGAGGCGGTCGCGCGTGCGGGCTGCCCGGCCCGGACCGGGCCCGGCACGGCTGGGGACTGTGGACCGGGACCGACTGGCATGCCACCGGTTCGTTGACCGGTGCGCCCGCCTGGGGTGTTCTCCGGCGCGGCCCGGCGCCCGGGTTGGCTACCTGGCGCGGGGGGCCGGCCGGGCGGATTGATCGGGCCGGATGGCTCGTCATCGCTGTCGGGCCGGCCGTGCCGTCCGCCACCCGAGACAGGCGCGCTCGGATATTCGGCGGGCGCCGGGACGCCGGGACGCACTCGGGCAGATCCGCTGGTGTTGCGCGAGCCGAAGCCGCTCCCATCCGCACCGGGAACCGCGGAGACCGGCCGGCTCGATCCGACCGGCGGAGGCGCGATCGGGCGACCGGGGGCGCCGACGCCAGCACCGGGACCGGGACCGGCGGCAGGGCCGGGGCCGGGCTGTGGGTAGTCATGTCGGCCGGGCGGTATGGGCAAGCCTGGCCGTTGCGCGCCCTCGGGGAACTCCTGCCGCGGGCCACCGGCGGGCCGGTAGCCGACCGGTTGGTCCGGGCGGGCGGCGGGGCCGACCGGGGCGGGGCCAGCCGGCGAGCCGGGCATCCCCGCGCCTCGCGGCTGCGGTCCGGTGCCCCGCGGCGGCGGGTCGGGCCGGAAGCCCGGGCCCCCGGCGGTGGTGTCGTCGCCGTGGCGACGTTGGGACATGTCGGGAACCGCGCCGGTCCCGGGCTGCGGCACAGCGTCCGTATGGCGGGGGGCGAAGTCGGGCGAGGCTCCGGCCAGGTGCGACGGAACCTCAGGCAGCACGCCTGCGCCGCGCGGCGGAACATCCGAATTGCGACGCGGCATCCCGTCCGGCACCCCGGCACCGCGCGGCAGCATCCCGTCGGACACTGGTCCGGCTCCACGCGATGGCGGCGCGGCAGGCGCCATTCCCGCACCGCGCGGCGGCACCTCGGACGCGCGGCCCGGCACCGCGCCGGCGCCGCGTGGCGGAACGTCGGTGCGACGCGGTGGGACCTCCGATGGCACCCCAGCCCCACGCGGCGGCACATCCGAATTGCGACGCGGCATCCCGTCCGGCACGCCGGCACCGCGTGGCGGCACATCCGCGTCGCGGCCCGCCACGAAGGGCGGGACCGCGCCCTGGCCACGCCGAGCCGGAGCGGGTGAAGTCGGCAACGGCACATCGGGGGCGTTGCCGGAGAGCGGAACCTCGGGGAGGGGCGTGGGTGACGGAGTCTGGTCGATCGGCGCGCCGAGTCGGCCGGGTTCGATATTTCGTCGGCCGTGGCCGGGCCCGCGCTCGGGCATCGACGACGGCTCCGCGACCGGGACCGAGTTGTGCCGCCCGGTGCTCGGCCCGTCGGCTGCGGCGTGTCGGGAGGTGGCGTGCTCGCCGGATCCGCGCTGCCAGGACCGTTCCGGCTCGGTGGCGGCACCGGCGGGAGCTCCGCTGGTGGCGCGGGGCCCGGCGGACGGGCTGATCGGCCGGCCGACTACGCCGGACTGCCCGAACGGCGACGTCGGCGGCTCCGGCACGTCCGGGCGTTCATGAGATCCGGGCGCACGAGGGGACGGCGAGGGCGCTGCCCGGCGCGGAGCGGGGGGCTCCTCGTCATCGACGGCGCCGTCGGGGCCGGGGGCGACTCGGCCCGACTTGCTAGTGCGAGCTTCGCCGGCCTGCGCGCCGGGGCCGATCGCGGCTGCTTCTTCCTTGGCGGTCCAGAGGTCGTCGAGCCAGCCGGTCTCTTCCTGGGGCACCTCTTCGGGCTCGACGGGCGCAGCCCGACCACGCCCGAACAAGCGCCGGTTCCGACCGGTTTGCTCGTTGCGCTGGTCAGCTTCGTCGTCGGGCCGATCGGCACCGCGCGATCTCACGGCTGTTCCTCTCCGGCGGCTGCGCCGCTGTCGTCCACCTTGCCTCTGTCGTCCGCCTTCGGCCCGTCCGCCGACGAGCCGCCTTCGTTCATTCTTGGGCCATCGGGTGCCGGCCCGCCGCCCCGCACGATTCTGCGCAACCGGGGCAACCGCTCGCCGACCGCGCGTTCGGCGCCGTGATCGGTCGGTCGGTAATAGTCGGCGCCGACCAGATCATCCGGCACATACTGCTGTGTCACAACACCCCGGATGTCGTCATGCGGGTAGCGGTAGCCCTTGCCGTGACCAAGGCCACGTGATCCGGGATAGTGCGAATCGCGCAGGTGGGCGGGAACCGCGCCGCCGCGACCGGCGCGGACGTCGGCCATCGCGGCGCCGATCGCCGTGGTGACACTGTTCGATTTCGGCGCCGTCGCGAGGTGCACGACCGCCTGTGCCAGATTCAGCCCCGCCTCGGGCAATCCCACGTTCTGCACCGCCTGGGCCGCTGCCGTGGCGACGAGTAATGCCTGCGGGTCGGCCATGCCGACGTCCTCACTGGCGAAGATGACGATGCGCCGGGCGATGAACCGCGGGTCCTCCCCCGCGACCAGCATCCGGGCCAGCCAGTGCAGCGCCGCGTCGGGGTCGCTGCCCCGCATGCTCTTGATGAACGCGCTGGTCACGTCGTAGTGCGCGTCGCCGTCCCGGTCGTAGCGGACCGCGGCGACGTCGACCGCCTTTTCCGCCGTGGCGAGGTCGATCTCGGTGGCCCCCTGCGCGGCGGCGGAGGCTGCGGCCGCCTCGAGAGCCGTCAAAGCCTTGCGAACGTCACCCCCGGCCAGGCGTACGAGATGCTCCTCGGCCTCGGGGGTCAGGGTGACCGTGCCGCCCAGGCCGCGCTCGTCAGTCAACGCGCGCCGGACGAGCTTGCGGACGTCCTCGTCGTCGAGGGCTTGCAGGGTGAGCAGCACACAACGGGACAACAGCGGTGAGATGACCGAGAAGTACGGGTTTTCCGTCGTGGCCGCGAGCAGGGTGACCGTGCGGTCCTCGACCGCGGCGAGCAGCGAATCCTGCTGCGTCTTGCTGAACCGGTGCACCTCGTCGATGAACAGCACCGTCGGAGGGCCACCCGCGCGACGCGCACGGCGCGCGGTGTCGATCACCGCGCGAACATCCTTGACCCCGGCGGACAGCGCCGACATGGCGACGAACTTGCGATCGGTGGCCGCGGCGACCAGGTGCGCGATGGTGGTCTTGCCGGTGCCGGGCGGCCCCCAGAGGATCACCGACATCGGCGTCGTGCCGGTCACCAACTGGCGCAATGGTGCGCCCGGCGCGAGCAGATGCCGCTGGCCGACCAGCTCGTCGATGGTGGCGGGACGCATCCGAACGGGCAACGGGGAATCCGCGGCGGGGACCGTCAAACCCGCCGACCCGGAACCGGCCGGGGCCGCTGTGCCAACGCCGCCCGGCGGAGTGAGGGGGAAGAGCCCGTCGAATTCCATCGGAACCGAGGGTACCGGCCCGCCCTCGTGTGCCCGAAATGAGCCGAAGGCGGGCCTTTTCGACGGGATATTAACCGCGGCCCGGACGGCGGCCGTACCAACCACGGCTGCGCGTGCCGGTGCCACCGCCGCCGGCGCGTGGGCCGCTGCCGACGCCCGCCAGGTAGAGCGAAAGCAGCAGGAGGCCGAGCGCGGCCATGGTCGAAAAGTTGAACAGGTCGGGAGCGCCGAGGTTGGTGTCGAGCAGGTCGAGCAGCAGGTAGATGCCGAAGACGACGGCAGCAGCGATAGCCAGCATGGGGGTTCCTCCGAAGGGGACGAGAGCACTGGTTGTGCTGATACCCCGACCGAGGTCCCTGCGAAACTCCGGCAGGCGCCCAGAGCTGTCATGACTGCGCCAAGCGCGGCACTGCGTACAGATAGAGAAGCACCTGGCGGGCATCGGGCTCCGCCGCCTCGGCAGCGGTCCGACGGTGCCGCTCGATCACCTCGTCCAGCTCCGCGGTGAGGTCGCGCAGCCCGGTCGCGGTGAGGCTGAGGACGTGCTCGGAGAAGTCGCTCGCCTCACGCCACTGCCGCGGCTCGTTCTCCTCCGCGCGGTGCCAGGCCTCGGCCCGGTCGACGAGCACGTTCAGCCCGAAGGTGTGCAGCCAATCCACCGCGGCTGCCGCGTTCTCATCGCCGGCGTAGGCGCCGCGCCGCCAACTGCTCACGTCGTTTGCGACCCGCCACCAACGCTCCCGGCCGTGCCCGGCACCCGGCTCCTCGATCACGAGTCCGGCATCGGCGAGCTGACGCAGGTGATAGCTAGTCGCGCCGGTGTTGGTGCCGAGCACCCCGGCCAGCTTGGTCGCTGTCGCCCGGCCGTCGAGACGCAGCTGCCCGAGCAGCCGCGCCCGCAGTGGGTGGGCGAGCACACGGACCTGCCGTGCGTCGAGATCAACGTGCCTGGGCTGCTCGGTCATGCGTACATAATAGTTGTGCAAAGGAATTGTGCAACCCTTCTGTGGATGGATAACATGGCGCCATGACAGAGGTACGCCGCGCCAAACCAGAGGACGCCGAGGAGCTAATGCGCCTGCGGACGGTGATGTTCGCCGGCTTGCCGGGCGCGTCACCGCCGGAGCCGGGCCCATGGCTCGCGGCCGGCGCCAACGTGCTGCGCCGCGGTCTCGCCGATCCGGCCGAGCGGCTGGCAGCCTTCGTGGTGGATTCGCCCGACGGTCTGGTGGCCTGTGTGGTCGGCGCGATCGACGAGCGACTGCCGGCGCCCGGCGACCCGAGCCCATGGCGCGGCTACATCTACAACGTGGCCACCGATCCCGCGTACCGTCGCCGGGGTCTTTCCCGGGCCTGCATGCAGGCCGCGCTGGAGTGGTTCGCCGGGCGCGGGGTGATGCTCGTCGACTTGCGCGCGTCTCCCGACGGCGAGCCCCTCTACTCCTCGCTTGGTTTCGAGCGCACGAGGGACCCGGCGATGCGGCGGATCATTGGAGTGCGTTGACCGCCTTGGCCACCACCAGCGCCGCGGTCACCAGCGAGATCGCCGATTGCAGCAACATCGCGGCCTTCGCCCATCGCGAGAGCGGCAGTGTGTCGGTCGGGCTGAAGGCCATCGAGTTGGTGAACGCGAGATAGAGGTAATCGATGAACTGCGGTTCCCACTCCTTCGGTGCCATGTCTGGCGAGCTCATCTGTGGAAACAGGAAGTCGGGGTTCGGGTGCGAGCCGAGCGCCCGCTCGAGCGGCCCACCCCGGTCGAATTCCCAATACCAGACCGCGAAGGTGAGCGTGTTGATCAGCCAGACGTTCCCGCCGCTGGCCAGCAGTTGCGCGGCGGTGCCGGTGTCCCGCCCGGTGACGATGTCCAGGACCAGCCAGACGACCGACCAGCCGTTGCCGAGGCTCGCCACGGTGATCAGCGCTAGCCCGAGCCGGCGCAATCCCGGCGAGCTGCGCTCCATCCGGCCGGGATTCGCCAGCATCAACACCACGATGATCACTACCTCGAGGGCTGGCAGGGCCCACCAGGGGCCCGCCGACAACCGCTCGGGCAGAAACGCCTGGAATCCGATCATGACCACAATCGCTACGGCGAACGGCCACCGCTGCTCGCCGACGGTGTGCCGGCGCCACGCCGGGATGGCCGCACGCACGTCGCGCGTCACCAGCCGCTCGAGGCGGGTGATCCGTTCGTGCACGTCGTCCTCTACGCCCGTGTCGTCCGTTTCGCGCGTGTCGTCGGAGCGCGGTTCTTCGGTCACGCGATCATCATGGCCTCTCGACGTCATCAACAGTTCCACGACCGCCAACACACTCGTTGCCTGGTGGCGGGACGGTCTTGCGGAGCTGGCGGGCACCCGCCGACAACGCCGCCACCGTGATCCTCGACGGCCCCAACCACCGGGGCTACCCGATCGCGGACCGGTGCGGCGAAGACCTGCCTGGCACCTGGATCATCTGGGCGGCGAACCACAGACAGGCTACGTTCGCGAGGGGCTTCCGAGCGGCGCCCAAGACGTGGGCGGGCACCGGTACGGTCGTCGCGTGACGGATGGCTTTCCGCGCTACCGCTACGTCGGGCCGGCTGATGTGCGCGCCGCGACCGCTGGTTCGCCGCCGGGCCGCCCGATCCGGTCCATCACGGACGTGACCCGGGACGACCTCGACGAGCCGCTGACCTACGTCGTCGGGCTGGACGGAATTCTGCGGGTGGCGCCGAGGCGTAGCGAGCACGTCGCCTGCGCCGCTGGCTCCGATGTGCTCGGCGCGGGCGAGCTGACCATCGCGAGTGACGGCTCGGTCGTCGACATCACCAATCAGTCGACCGGCTACTGTCCTGACCTCGTCTCCTGGGCGGCTGTCGAAGCGGCGCTACGCCGAGCGGGTCTGGGCACGCCGGACGGCTTCACCGCCGCGGTGGTGTTCCGGCGCTGCCCCGGATGCGGCGAGCGCAACATCGTCCGCGACGACGACCTGGTGTGCGCGATCTGCGGCGCGGACCTGCCGTCCGATTGGAACTTCTGACGTGCCGTTCGCAGACGAGTCCAGGCCGGTCGAGGTCGTCGACTACCAGCCGTCGTGGCCGGGCGAGTTCGTGGCATTGGCCGAGCGGTTGCGGCCGCGGATGGGCGATGCGGCGATCGACCACGTCGGCTCCACCGCGGTTCCGGGCCTGCCTGCCAAGGACTGCATCGACGTGCAGGTCCGGGTTCGGTCGCTTGACCCGGAGCCGTTATCCGCCATCGGCTTCCGCCTTCGGCCCGAGCCGTGGAACCGCGAGGAGTTGTCGGCCGGGGTTCGCTGCCGCAAGCTGGTCTTCGCGCCGCCCGCCGGTGAACGCAGGTGCAACGTCCACCTGCGGCTGCTCGATGGCCCCAACGCCCGGTACGCGTTGCTGTTCCGCGACTACTTGCGCGCGGATCGTGTGGCGCGCGAGGCGTGGGGCGCGTTCAAGCGACGGCTCGCGGTCTCGGTGCCGGATCTCGCCGACTACGGCCAGATCAAGAGCCCGGCAACGGACGTCCTGATGGGCGCGGCCGAGCGCTGGGCCACGACGATCGGCTGGGCATGCTGAGCCGCCGACCGGCGACAACAGCCGCAACCCGACAGCAGCCGCAACCGCCAACAGCCGTGGCCGACGACAGGCTGCGCGGGCACGCCCTCAGGTCGAGGCCGGCGGGCTCGCATCAGCCAGACGGAACATCAGGACCGTTTCCCATTTGTGCATGTCGGGTTCTTCCGCGGGGTTCGTCATCATGATCTCCAGGCGGCAACCCCACACCTCGCCTTCCGGCGTCGGCGTCATGTCCCAGGCCAGGCCTTGCCGCTGCGCCCAATCGAGCAGCCCGGCGGTCACCGCCATCAACTCGTCGGGGTGTCCGATGTGGGCGACGGTCACGTACCGCCCGGCGGGCAGGCGGTCGACGAACGTTGGCGGGTCGACTTCGACGGCACCGGTCACCGGGATGCCGGCCTCAATCGTCAGCTCCGCCGACATGTCGATCACTCGGTACCGGAAGAACGGCGGGCCGGCGACGGCGATCCCCCGACTGCCCAGCCAGCCGAACATGGTGGGGAGGTGGTCGGCCACTCGCGCGAAATTAGTCATCGCGATCGACTCGCGCCGTCCGACATAGGTTTGCTCGGCCAGCCAGGTGATTGTCGGTTCCACCGGGCAAGTCTCACAGGAGACCGGCTCAGATGCACTCGGGCGCGGCCGTCATTGTGCCGCAGGACCCTCCCCCGCAGGTCGGAGGAGGACAGCGGCGCCTCCCTCTTCGGGGGACTTTCGCGGCGAAGGGTGAGCTGGAGTCTCCGCCGCTGGGGTCTTCTCGGGCAGCGGTCCGTCCTGCGAAGAAATCGCGGTGGAGACCAGGCTGGGCGCCACAGGTTCAGGCACAGCCGTTTCCTCCAGCGATCTCAGCCGAGGTGGGGCAGGTATCCATGGCTTGAGGTTCTGCAACACCTGCTCGTAGAAGTCGTCGATCGCCGCCAGGAACGAATCGATGAAGGCGCCTCGGCCCGTGCCACGCTTCGTGCCAGCAACCGAGGACTGGGCGACACGGAACGACTTCAGCTCCTTGGCCGGGTCACCGATGATCGCGATCGGATTCTCCCGAACGACCTTCAGCAACTCGGCATTGCCGGGGCCCCGCGCGTGCATCGCGAACGCTTCGATCCGCAGCACCTCGGGCGCGTTGCGCAGCTGGCGGACCAACCAGTTGACCCGCGTGGCCGGACGCCCTTCCTTTGGTGCATCGACGTCGACCTGACAAATAATCTTGCCGGCGCGAAGATCGGCGGTGACGGCAAGGGGGCCTACCGCGCCTGGAATCTTGAGGCCGCCCGTCATCGTGCCTTCGGATGCCAGTTGATTGACGAGACTCTGCGTCCTCGTCGCGGGATCCGTCGTGTCTCGCCGGTTCAATGCCGGAACGACTTCGATGCCAAGCTGGCGGCCGAGCTTCAAACTCGCATACCGGACGAGCGCATCGAATCGGCCGGCCACCTCCTGGGCGAACGCGTCGCCGGGCCGCAGGGTTCCCGCACCGACCGCATCTCGGGCCGGCACCCATGCCGCGCCCATGTCGCTGAATTCCATTGCGCCCGATCGCGGATGCTCGAGATAGCGAATGAGCTCGCCGAGAATCCAGGCCTGATCCAGGTCGGCGACCCCGCGATATTCCTTCTGCATCACGGCTTGCGTCAGAATCTCGCTCCAGGGCAGGTGGTGAAGCACGACCTTCTTCAGTTTGCGCTTGTCGACTGTGGTGGGATGCTGACCGGCGACGGGCGGGATCTCGTTGGAGATCGTGATCAGCGCGTCAAACTCGTGTTCCCGGGCCACGTCGAGGTAGCGCTCCAGCTGTTCCGTCTGCAGGACGTTTCCGGCGGTCTTGACTTCGACGAGTGCAGTCCACTGTCGCTGACCGCGGACGATCCTGATGAGCCCATCGGGAAAGCACTGCTTGTCGCCCAGTTTGAACGGCACCTCGATGAACGTTTGGAGCTGTCCGGCGGGCGCGCCCAGCGGTTGAGTAAGGACCCGCCCGAATTCGCGCACTGAACTCATGACGGCAAGCAGAGCGGAGGTCGCCCGCCGCTCCTGTTCATCGGCTCCGTTGATGCCTGAGGTCGGAATCAGTCGCGCGGACAGCCAGGTCTCTTCAGACATTCGTGACTCCTTGCAATGGGCTCGTCGACGCAAGCTAACCCACCACGGAGGCGGAAAACGGACGGACCAATTCAACGAGTAAGCAGGAAAGACAGACTTGTGACGGGGCCGAGGAGCCTCTTGGCCGAGCGATCGCTCCAATAGGCGGCTCCACTCCGGCAATGACGGCGCGGGATCCGGGCCAGGCTCAGATGCACTCCGACGCGGCGCGTGGGCGGGTCTTCAGCAGCGAGGCCGCGCGGGAGCTGTCCAGCCGGACATCAGCCGCGCGCCGGCCGCCGTGCAACGCGTCCGAGGACACGTGGATGAGGCGGGCGCCCACCGCCGCCGCGGCCAGGGCGACATGGGCGGCGCCGTCCGCGCAGACTGCCCAGTCGCCGTAGCGGGACGCGGCGTTGACGATCACGGCCGGGCGTACCGAAGAGACAAGGGCGAGCACCGCAGACCGGTCGGTGATGTCCAGCCGCGACCAACCGCCCGCGCCGGTCGTCGAGGTGCCGACCACCGAACCGCCGCTCGGCAACCCGCCGACCGCTGAACGGCCGGCCGGCAACCCGCCGGCCGACAACCCACCGGCCGACAGCCGATCGCCCGGCACCCGGTCAACCAAAGACGAGCCGACCGATGACGAAGCCGCGAACCCCAGCGCGAGCGCCGACCCCAAATACCCGCTGGCGCCGACAACCAGAACGGTCAGTTCGCCGGCTCCGCCGCAGCCCCCGGCTTCGGCTTGGCGTCGATGCCCGCCTCGAGCCTCTGCTGGGCCGTGATCGACGTCGGCGCCCCGGTCAATGGGTCGTACCCGCCGCGCGTCTTCGGGAATGCGATGACCTCGCGGATCGAGTCGTTGCCCGAGAGCAGCATGCACGTCCGGTCCCAGCCGAGCGCGATGCCCGCGTGCGGCGGCGGGCCGTACTTGAACGCCTCGAGCAGGAAGCCGAACTTGTCCTGTGCCTCCTCCGGCGTGATGCCGAGCAGGTCGAACACCCGGCTCTGCACGTCGCCGCGGTGGATACGGACCGAGCCGCCACCTATCTCATTGCCGTTCACCACGATGTCGTACGCGTAGGCCAGCGCCTGGTCCGGCGCCTCCTCGAAGCGGTCCATCCACTCGGCGTTCGGGGAGGTGAACGGGTGGTGCACGGCCGTCCAGCCGCCCTCGTCCGTCTTTTCGAACATCGGCGCGTCGACGACCCAGCAGAACGCCCAGGCGGACTCGTCGATCAGGCCGGACCGCTTGGCGATCTCGATCCGGGCCGCGCCCAGCAGTTCCTGGGCGGAGCGACGCTCAGAAGCTGCGGCGAAGAAGATCGCGTCGCCGGGCTTGGCCCCGACAAAATCGCCCAGACCAGACAGGTGCGCGGCGGAGAGATTCTTCGCGACCGGGCCCCGAGGCTCGCCCGTTTCCGAGTCGAGCAACACGTAGGCCAGGCCTCGGGCGCCGCGCGCCTTGGCCCAGTCCTGCCAGCCGTCCAGCTCCTTGCGGGTCTGCGCGGCACCGCCCGGCATCACGACAGCGCCGACGTAACCCCCGGCGTCGATGGCGCCCGCGAACACCCGGAACTCCGTACCTCGCAGGTACGAAGTCAGGTCGACCAGCTCCAGCCCGTACCGAAGATCGGGTTTGTCCGAACCGTAGCGGTTCATCGCGTCGGTCCAGGTGATCCGCGGGATCGGGGTCTGCACCTGGTATCCGGCCAGCTCGCCCCACAGCTTGACGACGATCTCCTCGCCGAGCTCGATGATGTCGTCCTGGGTCACGAACGACATCTCGATGTCGAGCTGGGTGAACTCGGGCTGCCGGTCGGCCCGGAAGTCCTCGTCGCGGTAGCAGCGGGCGATCTGGTAGTAGCGCTCCATCCCGGCCACCATCAGCAGCTGCTTGAACAGCTGCGGCGACTGCGGCAGGGCATACCAGCTGCCGGGCTGCAGGCGCACCGGGACCAGGAAGTCGCGCGCGCCCTCGGGCGTCGACCGGGTCAGGGTCGGCGTCTCGATCTCGTTGAAGTCGCGGGCGTGCAGCACCTCGCGGGCGATCTGGTTGGCCCGGCTGCGCAGCTTCAACGCCTTCGACGGGCCGCTGCGGCGCAGGTCCAGATAGCGGTACTTGAGGCGCAGGTCGTCGGAGGCCGTGATCGCGTCGTCGACGGGCAACGGCAGCGGGGCCGCTTCCGACAGGACCGACAAAGACGACGCAACCACCTCGATGGCGCCGGTCGCCAGGTCCGGATTCTCATTGCCCGACGGTCGCGCCGTCACCTCGCCGGTGACCAGCACGCAGAACTCGTTGCGCAGCGCGTGCGCGTCCTCCTCGCGGAAGACCACCTGGACCACGCCCGAGGCGTCGCGCAGGTCGACGAAGATGACGCCTCCGTGGTCACGCCGGCGGGCGACCCACCCGGCGAGCGTCACCGTCGTGCCGGCGTCGCTCGCACGCAGGCTACCGGCGTCATGGGTACGGATCACGGAAGAGTCTCCTCACAAGTCACAGGGCGCACCCGTCATTGTGTCAGGCGCGGTTACCGCCCCGGGACCGACCACGAAGTAGCGCTGAGGGTGACCGTGCCGTCCCTGGTCACGTCGGTGATCTCGACCAGGGCCATGTGCGGCTGCGCGCCCGCCGTGAGCACACACAGCGTGGCGCCTGTCTTGGCCGGCACGCTCGCGCCGGGGCCGAGCGGGCTGGTCCGGATCGCCTGATCGCAGCCCGGCGCGTCGACGTCCGGGCCGGTCACCTGGCTGCCGCCCTGGGCGCCCGGCCCCAGGCTGAACGACGGCACGTCCTTGCCGCACTTGCTGTCGTAGCGCAGGTCGCCGGCCGGCTGGGCCACGTTCGCCCGGGGCTCGTCGAGGTCGAGAAACATCGCCGTGGCGCAGCCGGCCTGCAACCGCATCGACTCACCGGCGTATTCATCCGAGGGGCCGAGCTCCGGCATAGGTGCAGACGAAATCGGCCCGCCAACGGCATTCGCCGCGCCGAGCGCATGCCAGGCGATCAGCCCGGCGCCGACCGCGACCGACAACGCGATCACCGAAGCGATCAGCGCGAAACCCACCCCTTTGCCGCGTACGGGCACCGGCGTGAGCACCACCCGCTCCGGGTCGTACAGCCGCTCGGTCGGCCCGTCGAAGGGGTCGCCGGACCATTCCCCGTCGGCGTCGGCGGGATGGTTGACGTTCGACCCACGGAAAACGGACATGGCACGGCTCCGGTCAGCACGGCAGAGGGGGGCGCGACGATGCGCGGCAAGATGCAGAAAAAGGCACCAAAACCGACCATACGTTTCGCGTACGCGACCAGCCCATCCCCCACCGAGGCGACCCCACCGGACGGGTGACCGGCCGGGCTCACGCCCAAGGCGTGTCACCCATAGGTGGACTGAGATATTCGGCACGCCCGACCGATTCCGCCGCCCCGGTCGAGCGGGAAAGATCCGGGGCATGGCGGGCCGTGCCGACGAGACCGCGATGGTGCTGGCGCTTGCGCAGGACGCGACACGCGGCAGGGCCGGAACGCTGCTGATCTCGGGCGAGGCCGGCATCGGCAAGACGGCCCTGCTGCGCGGCGCGTGCGCCGAGCTCGCGGCCCGGATCCTCTGGGCGCCCTGCCTGCCGATGACCGGCCTGACCGCCCCGCTGCTCCCCCTGCGCGAGGCAGTGCGCGAGGCGGTGCGCGAGGCGGTGCGCGGCGAGCCCGACCCGCCGGTCCTGCACACCGTCCTCGACTTCGACGCCTGGCTGGACGTCCTCACCGAACGCGCGCCCACGCTGCTCGTGGTCGACGACGTGCACTGGGCCGACCAGAGCTCGCTCGACGCGCTCCGGTATGTGATCGCCGGCCGCCCCGACCGCCGGCTCGCGGTGGCCGTCACCCTGCGGGCCGCCGACGAGCACCGGCTGCACCGCTGGCTCGCCGACGTCCGCCGGCTCCCCCGGGTGCGGGAGCTGCCGCTCGGCCGGCTGGACCGGTCGGCCACCCGCGACCAGATCGCCGCGCTGCTGGGCCGGCCGCCGCACGACTGCCTGGTCGACGACGTGCTCGGCCGCAGCGACGGCAATCCGTACCTGACCCGGCTGCTCGCCGGCGGGCTGGCGCCGGACGCCCGGTCGCTGCCGGCCCGCCCGCCGATGGATCTGCGCGAAGCGCTCGCCCGCACCTGGCACGCCCTGTCCGTCGCGGGCCGGCGGCTGACCGCCGCCATCGCGTTGACCGGCCGCCCGCTCGACGGCGGGCCGGCCGCCCCGCTGAGCGAGGCCGTCAACGCCGGCGTGCTGCGCGCCGGGGCCGACGGCCGGCACTGGTTCACCCATCCGTTGTTCGCCGAGGTGCTGGCCGACAGCCTGCTCCCCGAGGAACGCCGGGCCCTGCACGCCGAACTGGCCGAGACCGCCACCGACCCGATCGAACGCGCCGACCACTACCACCGGGCGGGGCTCGTCGCGTCCGCGTACCGCTGGGCCCTGCTCGCCGCCGCCGCGGCCGAGGCGAGCGGCGGCGCCGCGGAGGCACACCGGCTGCTGCGCCGGGCGTTGCGGCTGCGGCCGAACGACGCCGACCTGTCCGCCGTTGACCTGCTGCAACAGATCCGCCGCGCCGCCGAGCGGGCGGGCCGGGAGGACGACGAGCTACCCGCGGTCGAGGAGCTGCTCGCCCTGCTCGACTGGAAAGCCGCGCCGCTGGCCGCCGCCGAGCTGCTGGTACGGCGCACGGAGCTGCAGTTCGGGCTCGGCGTCGAGTTCGCCGGGCTGGCCGACGCGCGGGAGGCCGAACGCCTCTCCGCCCGGCACCCGCAGAGCCGGGAACACGCGCTGGCGACGGCCGGGCTCGCCGGCGTCAAGCTGCTGCACCGGGACCCGTCCGGAGTCGCGGAGGCCGACCAGGCTTTGCGGCTGGCCCGCGCCTGCGGCTGGCCGCGGGCGTCCGGGTACGCCCTGGTCGCCGCCGCGATGGCCCGGGTGCTGACCGGCGACATCGCGGGCGCGCACGCGGCGGCCGTCGAGGCGCAGGCGATCGGCTTCCGGACCGGCGACTTCGACCTGGTCCGCTCGGCGACCTACGCGGTGGTGATCTCCGTCGAGGGGCCGTCCCCCCGGGCGGCCATCGAGGCGCTGCGGCGCTCCCGCGAGCAGCTCGAGGAGATGGGCGCTCCGCACAGTCAGATCTCGGAGATGTGCTCCAACGAGGCCGAGATCCTGCTCCTGGTCGGCGACTGGCGCAGCTGCCTCGCCCGGCTGCGGGTGACCCTCGGCGCCCGGCCCAGCACCCTGGCCGACGTGCGCGCGCGGAACACAGCCGCGCTGCTGGCCAGCCGGCAGGGCCGGCACGCGGAGGCCGCGGCGCACGCCGCACGGGCCGAGGAGCTGATCCGGGAGGTGTCCGAGTTCCGCCGGTATCCGGCCGACCCGGTGTGGGCGGAGCTGGCGATCGCCGCCGGCGACACGGAGCGGGCGATCTCCTGCGCGTTGCGGGGGCTGAGCCGGGAGCCGTCGGCGGGCGGCGAGCTGCAGCTGCCGCTGGCCGCGCGGGCGCTGGCGGACCGCGCCCAGGCCTGCCGCGACCGTGGGGCGGATCCGGGCCCCGAGTTGTCCCGGCTCCGCGACCTGCGCGAACGCTACCCCGAGGTGATCACCCCGGCGACCGGAAAGGCCGAGTACCACCGACGGCGGGTCCGGGCGATGCAGGAGATGGCCGACGCCGAGACCGCCCGGGCCCGGTGCGACCCGGGCGAGGTGGCGCGCTGGCGCCGGGCCGCGGATGCCTGCCGCGCGGCCGACGTGCCGTGGGACGAGGCCTACTGCCGCTGGCGCGAGGCGCAGTCGGCGCTGCGCTACCGGTCGACGCGCCGGCAGGGAACGGCGGCGCTGCGCCGGGCGTACGGGATGGCGATTGATCTTGAAGCTCGCCCGCTGCTCGCCGAGCTGGACCTGCTCGCCCAGGACGCGAATGTCGCGAACACCCTGCACACCATCGGCGCGACGGCCGGCTCGAGCTAGTCAGCCCGCGCCGAACCAGCCGTCCACCAGCACCGGAACCGCGTCGCTCGAGCCGACGGCCGCCGCAACGGCGACATCGTCGGCGAACCCTTGCGCGATCAACTCACGCCCGCTGCCACAAGCCCGCAAGGCCAAATCAAAATCATCAATGCTTTCGTACGCGACCAGGGCCAACCGTGCCTCCACAGAGCACCCTGGTTCGCCCAGTGCCGCGATGAACGCCCCGGCGCCCCACACGTCCTCGACGGCCGGCCGCAACGTCCCGTCGGGCCAGCGCTCCCCCGCCGCGACCACCGCGACGGTCCGGTCCCCGACCCAGGCCGCGGCCGCCACGGCGTTACGCAGCGAGACGCCGATGACCGGCACCCCGGTCGCGGCCAGCAGCGCCGCGATGGTCGAGCCGTTCGGCGAGGGCAGCACGAGCCGCTCGATGCCCGTGCTGCGCAGGATCGTCCCGGGCGAGAGGCTGACCTGCCCCGGCCCGACGGCGCGCGACCGGCCCACCGCGAGCGTCGCCCCATGCCGCCGCGCCGCCTCCTCGGCCTCCGCCGCGCCCCATCGAAACGGCAGCACCCGGATGCCCCGCTCGACGGCCACGGTAAGCGTCGTAGTGAACGACAACACGTCCACAACCGCCACGACCTGCGCCCCGGGCGCCACGGCCGCGGCACCGGTCGGCCCCCACTCGAGCCTGATCCGACTACCGCCTTGATCCATTCCGCAAGTCTGCCCAGCCGGTATGACGTCAGGCCAGTTCGCGTAGCGCTCGGGTCAGTCGGTCGTGCCACTCGACGCGCTGCCGGTCGCCGTCCTCGGGTGGCGGGCCCAGCGCGACCATCGGATCCGTGACCCGGTAAGTGATCCGGTACAGCAGCAGCGACGTGGCCGTCTCCCGCCATTGCGCCGCGCGTTCGGCGGGCGGCTGGTGACCCAGCTCGGTGATCGTGAACCAGGCCGGGAAGAGCGCGCTGGCCCGGACCGCCTCGTCGATGCGGGCACGCAAGTGTTCGGCGATCGCGGCGCCCGCCTTGGTGCCGCTGTGCGTGCGGTACTCCTCCTTCCGGCGTTCGTCGGCGTCCAGCGCGGCCTGCGCTTCCCGGGCGGCGGGCCGGGTGGCCTCGATCCGCTCGGCGAGTTCCCCGCTCTGCCGGCGGCGCCGCCGGTAGCCGGCCGAGTTCCGGCGCTGCCGCCCACCGCCGACCAGGGCGGCGGCCAGCGTGCGACTGCTCTCGACCGCGGCCCGGCGGTGCTCCGCGGCCACCCCCTCGAGCGCGACGAAGTCGTCGACCAACTGCTGCCACTCGGCACGCTGCTCCGGGGTGAGCAACCGGGCGCGCAGGTCCCGGGATTCGTGCACGTAGGCGACCAGGTCCTTCAGCTCGCCGTCGAGGGCGTCCAGGTCGACCGGCGCGATGGCCTGGTCGAGCCGGATCCGGGTCTCCAGCCAGCGGGTGTGCCCGGCCAGCTGCCGGATCGCCCGGCGGCTGCGGGCGAACTCGCGGTTCGCCCGCTCCTGCAACTCCTCCCAGGTCTTGAGGGCCTGACCGAGCCGCTGATCCAGCGCGTGGAAACGTTCGCCGTGCCGCTTGAGCTGCCCGTCGCGGGCCCGGCCGTCCTCGCGGATCTTGGCCAGCTCACGGCCCAGCCGGGCCAGGTCGGCCTGGGTGGCGTACTGCTGCTGGGCCTGCTTGAGCTCGACCCGCAACCGCCGGACCGCCTCGCCGAGCTGCTCCTCGACCTCCGCCGCCTCGGTCACGCGGCCCGCCACCGGGTGGACAGCGCCAGCGCGGCGGCCGTGGCCACGGTGACCGCGGCCGTGAACCACAACACGGCCGGAATCGCCCCGGCGGCCGCCACCGCGGCCAACACCAGGGCCACCGGAACCAGCGCCGCCGCGCTCATCAGCCGGCGATGGTCGGCGATCGACTCGATCTCGTCCAGCACGACGATCAGCTCATCGGTGGCCACGAAGACGCGCTCCAACTGATGCTCATAAGCCGGAGTGTCCGGGCTCAGGCCGGCCAGCCGCTCGTGCCGCCGGGCCAGAACCCGCTGGCGCCGGGCGGCCTCATCCCAAAGTTCGGCAGGGTTCACGCAGCCTCCGTCCGGAAGGGGGAAGGGCTACAGAAACTCTGTCTTTCTAGGACAACCCGGTCAATCCCACGGACGTGTCCAGTGCCCGGACGAGCCGCCGCTCCTCCCAGCTGAAGTGCGACTCCAGGATCGCCGCGAGGCCGTCCAGCTCGGCCTGGATCGCGGCCCGGTCGGGCTGCGCGGCCAGCGCCGCGAGCCGCCGGAGCAGCGTCGCGATCGTCTGGTGGTCGCGCTCGAGTCCGGCCAGCACCTCGCGCAGCTCCGGATGTTGCCGCGCGAGGGCCGGAAAGACTCCGGTGTCCTCGCCCGTGTGGTGCTCGGTCACCGCCGCGCAGAACGCCAGGCAGTGCAGGCCGAGGTCGGCGTCCTGGCCGGAGCGCAACGCATCCAGCGAGTCACGCAGCCGGTCGTGAATATCGATCAGTTGCCGGCCGTACGCATGCAACCGGTCGTTCTGCTCGGAAGTTGTCTCCACGGAAATCCCATGGTCCGGCGCCTCCATGCCCGCGGCGGCCCAGGGTGCCGGGTGCACTGCGACGCTATGCCTATCTGATCAGTGGGGCTGTGCACGCGTCAATGCCCGGGGCACACTGGCCGGGTGACAGCGGTGCCCGCCGACTATGACGAGGATCCCGAGCGTTTTGTGGCCAACCAGGCCGCCACCGCCCGGCTGGTTGCGCAGGCCGACGTGCATGTCGAGGTCGCCGACCACTTCGCCGGCGTGGGCTGCCGGCGGGTCCTTGATATCGGCGGCGGTAACGGCCTGCTTGCCACCCTGCTGAACGAGCGGGGCGTCGCGACCGTCGTGGCCGACCGCGCCCGCTACGTGCATCAGGCACCGCCGCCCGCCGTGCGCGCCGACGCCACCGTCCTGCCGTTCAAGGCCGAGGCCTTCGACGCGGCCGCGGCCTTGTGGATGCTTTACCACCTCAGCGATCCGGTGCTCGCGCTGCGCGAGGCGCACCGGGTGCTCCGGCCGGGCGGGCTGCTCGCCGTCTGTGCGCCGAGCCGGTTCAACGATCCCGAGCTGGCCGAGGTGCTGCCGGGCTGGGGCGAGCCGCTCAGCTTCGACGCTGAGAACGGCATGGCTCAGCTCGAGGCCGTCTTTCCGGATCTGGAGACGCGGTCCTGGGACGAGCCGATGGCGACGCTGCCCGACGTCGAGTCGGCGACGCTGTTCCTGCGTGGCCGTGGGCTCTCGGTCGAGGAGGCGGTCGCCGCGGCGGGCACGCTCACGCTGCCGACCCGGGTGACGAAGCGCGGCTTCCTGGCGGTGGCCCGCAAGGCCGGCTGAGGCTATGACAGGGTGGATCAATGACGTCTGCCGATTGGGAACAGCGCATCGCCGACGCCTGGGCGTCGCTTGACGAGCGGGACGAGGACGACTTCCGGCAGCTGCTGGAGAAGCTCGTCGCCGAGTTGCCGCCCGGCGACCCGGCCGGGCTCTTCGAACGGGCCGCCGCCTGGGACTCGACCGGGCACTCCGATCGCGCCGTCCCGCTGTACCGGGAGGCACTGGCCGCCGGGGCGACCGGCGAGCGCCGCCGCCGGGCGGTCATCCAGCTGGCCAGCTCGCTGCGCAACCTCGGCCGCTCGGACGAGTCGGTCGAGTTGCTCACCGCCGAGCTGGCCGCCGGCTCCGACCAGCTGGACGACGCCGTGAAGACGGTGCTGGCGCTCGCGCTCACCGACGTGGGCCGGGAGCGGGAGGCGGTGTCGATCGCGGTCGGCGCGCTGGCCGCGCACCTGCCCCGCTACCAGCGGTCGATGGCGAACTACGCCCGGCTGCTGGTCGAGCCCGAGGACTGACGCCTCAGAAGTAGGTGTGCAGCACGTTCACCACTACCCCGTCGTCGTCCACGACCGGGATGAAACGCCACTTGTCGAAGGCCGTACACGGGTGGGAGAGGCCGAAGCGCACCAGGTCGCCGACCGCCGGGCGGGCTCCGTCGGCCACCGACAGGTAGGTGTGGTGGTCGTTCATCTTGGTGACCGTCAGTCCCTCGGCGAACGGCACCGGCAGCCCCTCGTCGAACGGCGCGTCCCGCTTGCCCATCCCGACGATCGCCAGCCCCGGTTCCGGAATGGACAGCACCTGCCCCCACAGCTCGAGGGCCGCGGCCAGGGCACCCTCCTGCGGCACCCGGTTGAACGGGGTCCGCTCGCGATAGAACCCGTCGTCGTGGGTGACCGAGGCCCCGCTGCGCAGCACGGCCTGCACCTGGTGCCCGGGCAGCCACTGCCCCTCGAGGGCCCGGGCCACCCGGTCGAACCAGGCGCTGCCGCCGGCCGAGACGATCACCCGCTCGCCGAGCAGCCCCTCGGCGGAGAGCGCCTTGGCCGCCTCCACCAGCGTCTGCAGCCAGGCGTCCACCGACGCCTCGTCGCCCAGCCCGCCCTCGTAGCCGGTGATTCCCACGAGCTGGTCGCCGGCCGCGCGCGCGACGGTCACCACCTCGTCGATCGTGCGGCAGCCCGTCCGCCCGCCCGGATGCCCGAGCTCGACGAGCAGCCGCAGGCCGGCCGCGCGCTCGGCCCCGGCGACCGAGTCGACCTGCAGATAGACCTCCCAGTCCGACTGCGCGGCCAGCCAGCCCAGCGCGGTCGGGTCGAGCGCCTCGTTGGCGATCAGCACCCGCGGCACGCCCAGCCGGCGCAGCACCAGAGCCTGGTTCGCGGTCGCCACGGTCAGCCCCCACGCCCCCGCGTCCAGCTGCGCCCGCATCAGACCCGGCGCCATCGGGGTCTTGGCGTGCGGCGCGAACGCCACGCCGTGCCGCTTGCAGAACGCCGCCATGGTGGCGATGTTCGCGCGCACCGCCTCCTGCCGGACGACCAGCAGCGGCCAGGTGAACGAGCCGTCGAACAGGGTGTGCCGGGCGGCGACGAACTCGGCCACGGTCGGCGCGCCGTCCGGCTGCCAGAAGCCCTTGGCCTGCCAGTCGATGCGCAGCTCGGGGATGTTGAGAGTCATGGCTGCCTCCTCGGGCTTGACCGCCGTGGCGCGATCCCGCACAGTGTGGAAACTACTACGAACCATTAACGAACCAGAGGGGTCGGCGGCAGTGCCTGCGGCGATGGTGATCGGTCTGGTTGTGCACGCCAGCCACCGCCCCCGCTTCGAAGAGGCCGCCACGATGCTGCGCGGTGTCACCTTCACCTGGGCCTGCTACGAGCGCGAGGACGACATCCGCGACCAGGTCACCGGCCTGCTACAGGCCCAGCACCTCGACGGGCTGCTGCTCGGCCTGGTCCCGTACGCCCGGGCCCGTGATCTGCTGCCCGCCGACCTGCCCGTGGCGGTGACCCGGTCGGCCGCCCTCGACCTGGCGCTCGCCTGGGCCCGGGCCCGCGGCAACGGCTGGCCGGCCACCCCGGTCAGTGTCGACACGTTCGACGAGGAGACCGTCGACGAGGTAGCGACCGCGCTCGGCCTGAATCGTGGCGCCATCGCCTGCCTGCCGTTCGACCCGGAGCGAACCACCGCCGACGTGGTCGCGTTCCATCGGGAAAGCCTGGCCCGCACCGGCGCGGCGTATGTGATCAGCGTGCGGACCGCGGTGGCCGCCGCGCTCGAGGGCCCGGTCGCCGTGCTGAACGCCCTGGCCACCCCCGGCACCATCCGCGCCGACCTGCACGAACTCGCGCTGCGGATCCGCTCGCACCGGGCCGATCGGCAGCGCTTCGCGGCCGGGGTGTTCCTGGCCAGCGGCCCCGCGGCCGGCGGCGACCTCGACCGCGCCCGGGTCGGCCTGCACCGCCTGCTGCTCAACACGCCGGAGTTCGCCGACGCCTGGATCGACGACCGGGGCCGGCGCGGGGTCGTGGTGTTCGCGCCGGTCGCCCTCTTCGAGGCGATCACCCACCGGTGGGTCACCCTGAGCACGCTGGCCGAGGCCACCAAGACCTTGGGCGTACGGACGGTGGCCGGCTTCGGCATCGGCGCGTCGGCACGCTCGTGTGTCGCGCTGGCCGAGCGGGCCGCCTCGCGCGCCGAGCAGGACGCCGGCCCGGGGGCGTATCTGATCTCCGAGGACGGCGTAGTCATCGGGCCGATGGGCGCGACCGGCGGGCCGTTGGAGTTCACTTATCGCGACCACGGCGGGATCGAGGAGCTCGCCGGGCGGGTCGGGCTGAGCCCCGCGACGCTGTCCCGGCTGGCCGCGCTGGAACGCAAGCTGGGCAACCGGCCGCTGTCCCCGAGCGACCTGGCCCGCTCGCTGGGCATCACCGACCCGAGCGGGCGCCGGCTGATCCGCAAACTCAGCGAGTCACACCTGGCCGTGGACGACGGCAGCGCGCAGCTGCACCGCAAGGGCCGGCCCACCCGGCTGTACCGGCTCGCCATCACCGCCGCCCTGGACACCCGATGAACGCCGGCCCGTCGACGAGCGCCGAACAGGCGCCGGGCGAGGCTGGGCAGACGCCGAGCTACGACCTGCTGCTTGTCGGTGGCGAGGTGCCTGGTGCCGGGCGGCGGGACGTCGCCGTCCGGGGTGGCCGGATCGCGGCCGTCGGCGCAGGCCTGTCCCGGGCCGGCGCGCGCACGATCGTCGACGTCACGGGGCGGCTGGTCACCCCCGGCCTGGTCGACCTGCACACCCACGTCGGTGCCGGCTACTGGGGCATCGACCCCGACCCGATCGCCTGGTACACCGGCGTCACCACCTGGGTGGACGCCGGATCGGCCGGGGCGTACACGATGGCCCGCCTGCCCCGCGGCACCGGCGTGCGGGTGCCGGCCCTGCTGAACATCTCCGCGATCGGGCTGACCGGGCGCACCGGAGAAGGCCGCGACCTGGACAACTGCGATGTCGACCTGGCGATCGGCGCGGTGCTGGCCGACCGGGAACGGATCCGGGGCATCAAGGTGCGCATCGACACCGACACCGTCGGCGCGAACGGGGTCGAGCCGCTGCGCCGCGCCCTCGCCGCCGCGGCTGCCTGCGGGATCCCGGTGATGGCGCACATCGGCACCGCCCCGCCCGCCGTCGACGAGGTGCTCGACCTGCTGCGGCCCGGCGACATCGTCACGCACTGCGCCAGCGGGATCGCCAACCCGCTCGGCGCGTCCGCCCGCTCGGCACACGCTCGGGGCGTGCTGTTCGACCTCGGGCACGGGTCGGGCGGGTTCGCGTTCGACGTACTCGAGGCGCAACTCGAGGCCGGGATGCCGCCGTACACGATCTCCACGGACCTGCACGCCCGCTCGGTGTACGGGCCGGCGTTCGACCTGCCCACGACGATGGCCAAGCTGCTCGCCGTCGGCTGGCCGGTGGCCGACGTGATCGCCGCGGCCACCCTGCACCCGGCCCGCGCGCTCGGCCTGAACGCCGGAACGCTGGCCGTGGGCGCCCCCGCCGACCTGGCCGTCTTCGCCGTTCAGCCCGGCGGCTTCCCGGTCGCCGACGCGCACCGGCAGACCCGGGTCGCGCCGCTGCGCCTGGTCAACGAGGCCACCTATGTCGCGGGTCGCCGGCTCGAGCCCCGGCTGCCCGCCCCGCCGCCGCCCTGGATCCCGCTCACCGACGCCCAGCGCGCGGCCCTCGCCCGCCGCGAACACGACATCCGGGCCCTGCTCGGCACGCCGCTAGTGGACGTGTCCGGGCTGGCCGACCAGTTTCCCCGACCCAAGAGGAGTTCATGATGCCCAAGCGCGCCGTCTACACCGACAAGGCCGCGCCCGCCGGCGGCCCGTACGCGCACGCCGTAGTCGCCGGCGACACCATCTATCTGGCCGGGGCGATCCCCGCCCTGCCCGACGGCACCCGGGTCACCGGCAGCTTCGCCGAGCAGGCACACGCCGCCTTCCGCAACCTGGCCACCGTCGCACAAGAGGCCGGCAGCAGCCTCGACCAGGCCGTCCGGGTCGGCGTCTACCTGCGCGACTTCGCCGACTTCGGCGAGCTGAACGAGATCTACGCGCAGTACATCAAGGGCGACGACCTGCCGGTACGGACCACCCTGCCGGTGCCGCTGGTCGGCTTCGACATCGAGATCGACGCGATCCTCTACACCGGCTCCTAGCAAATCCTTGACCGGATCTGCCCGGGTCCGGTCGTCGCGCGTGATTTGATCATTGAATCCGGCCCCGGTCCGGCGGGTAACACGTCGGAAACCTGCGGCTGCGAGAGTTCGCGGAGCGATCCGGGGAGGTCCGTTTGTTCCTCAGTCAGCACGAGCAGGAACGCCTGCTCATCCACGTCGCGGCTGACGTCGCCCGCAAGCGGCAGGAGCGTGGACTCAAGCTCAACTATCCCGAGGCGACCGCGATCATCACGGCCTTCCTGCTCGAGGGGGCCCGCGACGGCCGCACGGTGGCCGACCTGATGGACGCCGGGCGCCGCGTGCTGAGCCGCTCGGACGTGCTGGACGGCGTGCCCGAGATGCTCGCCGAGGTGCAGGTCGAGGCCACCTTCCCGGACGGGACGAAGCTGGTCACCGTGCACGGGCCGATCTCATGATCCCCGGCGAGCTCCTGGCCGGCGACGGCGACATCGAGATCAACGCGGGCCGGCCCGTCCTGTCGATGACGGTGCGCAACACCGGCGACCGGCCCGTGCAGGTCGGCTCGCACTATCACTTCGCCGAGTCGAACGCGGCGCTCGAGTTCGACCGCGACGCCGCGTGGGGCCATCGGCTGGCAGTGCCGGCCGGGACCTCGGTGCGCTTCGAGCCCGGCATGCCCCGCGACGTGACCCTGGTGCCGCTGGCCGGCCGGCGCATCGTGCCCGGCCTGCGCGGCCTGGCCCGCGGGCCACTCGACCCCGCAGTCGACGCCGCCGAGCCGGCCGGCCCACCCGCCGAGGACCCGGGCGACCAGCCGTCGAACGGGAGTCCGCGGTGAGATCACGAGAGCCGGCCGAAGGGGGCACAGCATGACCACTCTCGACCGTGGCCGGTACGCCGCGCTCTACGGCCCGACCGTGGGCGACCGGATCCGGCTCGCCGACACCAACCTGCTGATCGAGGTCGAAGAGGACCGCAGCGCCGGCCCGGTCCCCGGCGACGAGGTGGTCTTCGGCGGCGGCAAGGTGATCCGCGAGTCGATGGGCCAGTCCCGCGCCACCCGCGCCGAGGGCACCCCGGACACGGTGATCACCGGCGCGGTCGTGCTCGACCACTGGGGCATCGTCAAGGCGGACATCGGCATCCGCGACGGCCGCATCGTGGCGCTCGGCAAGGCCGGCAACCCCGACACCATGGACGGCGTACACCCGGATCTGGTGATCGGGCCGGGCACCGAGGTGATCGCCGGCAACGGCAAGATCCTCACCGCCGGCGCGATCGACAGCCACGTGCACCTGATCAGCCCGACCATCCTCGACACCGCCCTGGCGACCGGCATCACCACGATCATCGGCGGCGGCACCGGCCCCGCCGAGGGCACCAAGGCGACCACGGTCACCCCGAACGCCTGGCACCTGGCCCGGATGCTCGAGGCCATCGACACCTGGCCGGTCAACGTGCTGCTGCTCGGCAAGGGCAACACCATGTCCGAGGAGAGCATGTGGGAGCAGCTGCGCGGCGGCGCGGGCGGCTTCAAACTGCACGAGGACTGGGGCACGACGCCGGCGGTCATCGACGCGGCCCTGCGCGTCGCCGATGCCTCCGGGGTGCAGGTCAACATCCACACCGACACGCTGAACGAGGCCGGCTTCGTCGAGGAGACGCTGCGCGCGATCGCGGGCCGGGGCATCCACGCGTACCACACCGAGGGCGCGGGCGGCGGGCACGCGCCGGACATCATCACGGTCGCCTCACACCCCAACGTGCTGCCGTCGTCGACCAACCCGACCCGGCCGTACACCCGCAACACGCTGAGCGAACACCTCGACATGCTGATGGTCTGCCACCACCTGAACTCGGCGGTGCCCGAGGACCTGGCGTTCGCCGAGAGCCGGATCCGGCCGTCCACGATGGCGGCCGAGGACCTGCTGCACGACCTCGGCGCGATCTCGATGATCGGCTCCGACTCGCAGGCGATGGGCCGGGTCGGCGAGGTGGTCATGCGGACCTGGCAGACCGCCCACGTGATGAAGGCGCGCCGCGGCGCCCTGCCCGGCGACACCACGGCGGACAACGAGCGGGCGAAGCGTTACGTGGCGAAGTACACGCTCTGCCCGGCGATTGCCCACGGGATGGCGGGGCAGGTCGGCTCGGTCGAGCCCGGCAAGCTCGCCGACCTGGTGCTCTGGGATCCGGCCTTCTTCGGCGTCCGGCCCGCCTTGGTGATCAAAGGCGGCATGATCGCGTACGCGCAGATGGGCGACGCGAACGCCTCGATCCCGACCCCGCAGCCGATGCTCCCGCGGCCGATGTTCGGCGCCTACGGCGTGGTCCCGGCCCAGACGTCGCTGGCGTTCGTGGCGCCGGCGGCGATCGACGCGCTGCTCGGCGACCGGATCGCCGTGCGCCGGGCGCTGGTGCCGGTGGCCGACACCCGCTCGGTCGGCAAGGCGGACATGCCCCGCAACGACGCGACGCCGCGCATCGAGGTCGAGCCGGACACGTTCACGGTCCGCATCGACGGCGAGGTCGTCGAGCCGGATCCGGTCACCGAGCTGCCGATGGCCCAGCGTTACTTCCTCTTCTAGCGGATATGTCACTAGCGACTCTTCTGGTGCTTGCCGACGGGCGGCTGCCCGCCGGTGGGCACGCGCACTCGGGCGGGCTGGAGACGGCGGTGGCCGCCGGGCGGGTGCGTGACCTGGACGGGTTGGGCGGCTTCCTGCGGGGCCGGCTCGCCACCTCGGGCATCGTCAGCGCGGCGTTCGCGGCGGTGGGCTGTGCCCGTACGAAAGAATGGTTTGATCTTGATTCTGGTTTGGACGCCCGGACGCCGTCGGCCGCGCTGCGCAAGGCCTCGCGGGCACAAGGGCGGGCACTGATGCGCGCGGGCCGGGCGATGTGGCCCGTGCCCGCGGCCGGACGCGAGCCGCATCATCCCGTCGCGCTCGGTCTGGTCGCCGCGGGTGCCGGGCTGACCCCGCGGGAGGCGGCGGTGGCGGCGGCCTATGGGACGCTGACCGGGCCGGCTACCGCTGGGGTGCGGCTGCTGGGGCTGGATCCGTATGGCGCGCATGCCCTGCTGGCCGGGCTGGCCGGCGAGTGCGACCGGATCGCGGACGACGCCGCGGCCCGGATCAACGACCCGGTCGACGCCTTGCCGGCCGCGGGCGCCCCGTTGCTCGACATCGGCGCCGAGCTGCACGCCACCTGGGAGGTGCGTCTCTTTGCATCCTGAACAGCACTCACACATTCACGAGTCAGCCGACGGCCTCGCGCCGCACGTGCACGGGCCGGAGGCGGTTCCGCATAGCCATCCCGATCCCGGGGTTGATCCGCATGCGCCGCTGCAGGCGGGGCCGCGGGCGTTGCGCATCGGGATCGGCGGGCCGGTCGGCTCGGGCAAGACCGCCCTGGTCGCGGCGCTGTGCCGGGCGCTCGGCGGCGAGCTGCGGCTGGCCGTCGTGACCAACGACATCTACACCACCGAGGACGCCGACTTCCTGCTGCGCAACGGCGTGCTGCCGGCCGACCGAATCCGCGCAGTCGAGACCGGCTGCTGCCCGCACACGGCGATCCGCGACGATATCTCGGCGAATCTCGACGCGGTCGAGGACCTCGAGGCCGCGCTCGGGCCGCTCGATCTGATCTTCGTGGAGAGCGGCGGCGACAACCTGACCGCTACGTTCAGCAAGGGCCTGATCGACAAGCAGATCTTCGTGGTCGACGTGGCCGGCGGCGACAAGGTCCCGCGCAAAGGTGGTCCCGGCGTGACCAGCGCCGACCTGCTGGTCATCAACAAGACCGACCTGGCCCCGCTGGTCGGCGCCGACCTGTCGGTGATGGACCGGGACGCCCGCGCCCGCCGCGGCGACCTGCCGACGGTGTTCCTGTCGATCGCCCAGGACCGCACGGCGGCGCCGGTGGCGGAGTGGATCCGCGCCCTGGTCGCGGCCCGCGTCCCGGCGGCCTGATGCTCCCGGGCGCAAGCCGCGCATCACAGGCGGAGTGGGGCCGCGGGTTCCAGGTCGCCCGGTGAAGGCTTCCGCGCGGATCGTCGCCGAGGCCGACTCCCGGGGTGGCACCCGGCTTGCCGTGCTGCGCGAGGAATCGCCGCTGCTGCTGCGGCGAACCGGGCCGGCTGGCGCCGATGCTGATGTCGTCACCGTGCACCTCGTCGGCGGGGCGGCCGGCCCGCTGCCGGGTGATGAGCTGCGGCTGGACGTCGAGGTCGGGCCCGGCGCGCGGCTGGAGGTGCGCAGCGTGGCCGCGTCGCTCGCCCTGCCCGGCCGGCCCGGCGCGGCGGCTTCCCGGCTCGAGGTGCACGCGACGGTCGCGGCCGGGGCGACGCTGCGCTGGCTGCCCGAACCGCTCATCGCCGCGGCCGGCTGCCGGCACCTGGTCCGCACCGACGTGCGGGTGGCCGAGGGCGGCGCACTGGTCTGGCGCGACGACCTGGTCTGCGGCCGGCACGGCGAGCCCTCGGGATCAGTACACACCGACGTGACCATCCGTTATGCCGGTTCGACCCTGTACCGGCATCAACTGGCCGTCGGGCCGCAGGCCCCGGGCTGGTCGGGCGCCGCGGTGCTGGGCTCGTCCGGCGCGACCCCGCTCGGCGGCGGCCGGGCGGTCGGCTCGGTGATCTTCGCGGGGCCGGATCTGCCGCCCGCGGGGCTGCTGGGCGGGGATGCGGCGATCATGCCGCTGGCCGGTCCGGGCATGCTGGCGACGGCGGTCGGCGCGGACATCCGCCAGGTCCGGGCCGCGCTGGACCCGCTGTCGACCGCGACGGACATCGCCGGGCACCCGGCCGCGACGGCCCCGGCCGGGCTTTCCGCCGCGGATGGGCTCAGCCCGGCTGCCCGGTGAACAGGACGCGCTCCACGTGCTGGGTGTCGGTGTAC
>Ga0307515_10003051_pt1 | contig 35471 bp, 42 predicted proteins | sample 17_EM_MG_FD_194513 | JGI IMG/M metagenome (GOLD analysis project Ga0307515, IMG submission 194513) | Populus trichocarpa ectomycorrhiza microbial communities from riparian zone in the Pacific Northwest, United States - 17_EM | ecosystem: Host-associated > Plants > Roots > Unclassified | place... | reverse complement strand
AATTAGCCATTCTGACTTATCATTCCAGTCCGACTTTGTCACCGTCTCCGCGTATGTCTCGATGAGCGCCATTCCGAATCACTTGCGTCCGTTCGTAACTTTTCGATCTCTCATGCGGAACCGCAAATTCTGATGGATCCAGATAGACACATCTCAACATACGTCTCTTCCTTTTTCTCACTTCCCGTCAAGCGTTCAACTGGTGAACGCTTGTCCCACGAAGAGGTTGTCAACAAGCTCGATGACGAGACTGTCGCGTATGGAGCCGAATTGGGCACGAACAACACGTTCGAGGAGTTACTCCGTGTAAGCATCAAAGTTGAGAAGGATCAGTACGAAACTGCGGTATCGTGGTTGAAAGACCTGTTCTATGGTAGCGAATTCGACAAGGAACGGTGAGTAACCCGCGAAACACCCCCGTTCCTCACGTAGCGTCACTCACCTTGCGGGTAACAAGGCTGCAAATTACTGTTGCCAAGATACAGCAGTCCCTCCCGGAAATGAAGCGGAACGGCAATACGGTGTTAAGCGCCATTTCATCGGAGCAATTATACGATGAGACTTCGACCTCCAGGGCGGGAACAGTTCTCAAACAGGCAGAGTTCATTCCTGGATTGATTCAGCAATTGCAAGACGAACCGAAGAAGGTCATCGAAGAGTTTGAAGTGATCAGGCAGACTTGTGAGCTGGGCTGTACCCTTGTCAAGGCGCGTCGATAAACCAACCCTTTTTAGTGACAAGACCGGAAGGAATTAGGTTTTCAGTCACGGGAAGCATCCTTGACATCCAGAACCCTAAGAAACCATGGCGGGAACACTTCGGCAACCTGGTGAGTCTTCAATGTTGCTTCCCCAGCCTCACGGGTATAATGACATTCCTATTTTCCGCAGAACCAAACGACGCTGCAACCTGTTCCCTTCTCCGACGGAAATTTGAGCGCCGTCGGCAGAGAACCCGCTAACAAGGTACAAAGAACTCTGCATCATAATTGAGATTCTGACGTTCAACTCACATGTTCTTTTAGGCCCTCGTCGTTTCCCTGTCGACAATCGAGAGTTCCTTCGTGTACCACACTTCCAAAGGTGTACAAGGGTTCGATCATCCAGACCTCCCTGCGCTGCGGCTCGCGTTGAGTGTGATGAACGCCACAGAGAGCTACTTATGGGTATGCACAACTTGGTTGCGGGCTTGTTTATTCTTACCGTGCTGATGTGACTGTAGAGGTACATTCGGGGTTCGGGGTTGGCTTACGGGGCATATATCTCGAACGACACAGAGGCAGGCTTGTTGACCTTCTCGCTCTACCGAGTGCGTTGTGGCCAGGAACATCTCATCGAGTCTCGCTGAGCCATTTAATAGAGCTCGAGCTATATTGCTGCTTATGAGCAAGCCGGGAAAGTCGTGCGAGGACTCGTTGACGGATCCGTAAGCATCCCTCGACGTTCATCGTCGTCCATAGGTCTCATCCTTTCCAGATTGCCTTGGATGACATTACACTCGATGCAGCGAAGAGTAGTATCGTCTTCGACGTTGCCCAGAATGTCTCGACGCCTGGAAGCGCCGCCTTGAATTCGTTTGTGAATCAGGGGCTGAAGGGACTGCCGTCAAACCACAGCGTCGGGCTCCTGGAAAAGTACCAGGCGGTGAAGAAGGAAGATGTGATGCGTTGCCTGAAGGATTACATCCTTAAACTCTTCCAGCCAGAGTCCAGCATCGCCCTGGTGGTCACAGCTCCAGGTAAATCGGACGAGATCTCGGAGAAGTTGGGAGAGAAAGGATTCAAGGTCGAGAAGAGGACGATCGAGGTTCAAGACGATGAGGGAGGAGATTCTGAGGATGGGTCGAATTCTGACTCGGAAGGTAATGAGAGGTAATCCATTGTGCAAGGTATAATCCACAGTATAATAGGTCTAGGAATAGTACGTTTCCATATCATCTGCCAGCTTGAGCGGGCGCATTCACCTCCGTGATTCTGGAACAAGCGCCAGTGCGCCACACAACTGATCCGGACCGAGGGTTATTTCACCAACCCTATCGATTACCACCACCCAACCACGACCGGATGTCAGGGGACGAATACGCTCTGGGCCTGATCTCTAGGGTGAGAGACAAGGCACTTGCGTTGAGGTGAGTGTTATGCAAATCTCCGTGGTTTATCAATGAACACCCTTTTGACTTCTGTTGCGCCACAAAAGTGGCAACCCTGTTCCATGGCCGAAGGATTCGGTATGATACCTTCGCCTCGGTATTTTGATGCACATCCTGAGTTTTTCAGGTTGATTCTCTCTACAAGACATTCTCTCTACAAGACCTTGCAGGCCTGCGCTGTTGCCGTACGACTGGACATCAACAACATGCTGCCCGTCCACAGACTTCCCCATGAAGTGCTTTCGCAGATCTTCGAACTTGCTTGCTCGCCGCCGTCCGCGGCGACCATGGCTTTCAGGGCTGCTCTAACGCACGTTTGCCGTTATTGGCGTGGGGTGTTGCTCTCCTACCCAAAGTTGTGGACCAATATCTCCGCAAGACGCGACACCAGCGACTTCTTTTCCGAATGCCTGCTCCGAAGCAGGTCACTTTCCGTACACTTAAACTTGCACTACCATGTGGGGTAGGACAGCTCTTCGGGTTGCCCCCGCGAACATCCTTCCTCACTCCTTTCCCGTTGTGTACGATGTCCCCATGTCCGGGCGAGGAAAACCACGGAACTTTTCGAAGAAGATGGGCCGCGAGAGCGTTTACGGTCCCTAGACCTCCTGATCTTCCTTTCCGGCCCAGTGGCAAGAGCAGGACTCGATGAGCTCAAAAGCGTTAGCTTTTACAACCGTCCCGTACCGTAATTAGAAACACTCCGACTCGTCTGCCTCGACTCTGCCCAGTTGAGCGAGCAATTTGACATTTACGACGGGATGTTTTCGGGGTCGTTACCGAAGCTCAAGCACTTATCGCTTGTCCATTACTGGGGTAGGTTGACCAGCTGGGTCGTGGGTCTGACCTCCTCCCACTTCGAATTCAGGTACTCGTTGGATATTCAGAGCGCAGAATTTGTCGCATTTCTGAGGAACAATCGTGGAACCCTGGAGGTCTTATCCTTCGACAACATCGGATTCAGCGGTTTCGATGGCAAACCTGTTACCATGGCTAACCTCAAGGAGCTCAAACTAAAGGGGACTGCCGATCTTTACGGTTTATTCGACTTCTCACCCTCCCCACGTTCGAGAGCCTTACCACGCTCCGCGTGAGATTCTCCAGCGGCATGGCCACTTTCTCCGCAACCAACAACTCCGGAGTGGTCCTCCAAGTTGTCGAAAGCCAGGAAGACGATTTCTTCTATTGCACCAATGGCCTTGCGTTCTACTGGTGGACGCAGATCTCGACCCTAGACCTGGACCTTCGTGGCTCGCAAGAAGCACCGAGATTGGACTTCGAAGACCTTTACCACAACATACCATCGTTGGAAACCATGGAAATACGTACTAAGAGGCGCCGGGTATGTCATTTCCAATGCGACCTCAACGGGGTTCGGCTCACCATGCGTTCGACCTGCAGAAAGGGTGATGTTCGCGGGTTTCCGAGGAACCCACGTTCAGAAGAGATGCTCGCGAAACTGGCTGATGACCTTCAAAATTCAGACAGGGACTTGCGACGGACTTTATAATTACTTCGGTATTTTGGCGCAGTTGTCGCACGTTTTTGTAAGTATGATACGTTGCTATCTACATCGGGCTGGATATGGTTGCACGTTGGCCAGGTGGATGGGAACCCTTTTGATCAGGAGTAGATCCGTCCTCTCGTTGGTATTACACATCTCGCCTTGTGGTATATATTTAATGGATATGAGTGGCGGAATGCTCCCGTGCGTATCCAGGAGGAGGAGACAGCAATGTCACTCAACCCCGGCAGGCGAACTGGCATGAGGTTCTCGATCACCTCGCGCCGGGTGGCATAGCTTACAAGATTGACTGATTATCTAATTATTGCGAACGACGTTCTGGCGGGGTGAGGGGATTTCAGTCAAGTTTCCAAGTTATACAGACAGGGTACGACGGAATGATACAATACAAGGTCATGTCAAGAAGTGGATTTAGAACGTTCTATAGTTATTAGGATCGGTAGACGCAGGAGTGGCCCTGCAATACCGTGGGGGTAAAGCCACGTTATTGGGGTCAACCTGATTGACTTATACGTTAGGTGGGATGAGCCTGAATGGGGTCGGCCCAAGCAGGTCAGGGGAGTGCATCCCACCAACCCGAATCAAATCGGAACAGATCATGACGTTTGCATCCTGTAAGTGGAACATCTCGATTTCCTTCACGCAAGAGGAGAAAATTCCATCGGGCGCCAGTCGACGGAGGAAATAGAGTGCCAACCAACATTGGTAGGCGTGAAGATCTCTACCCTGGTAGACTGAGCCTTGGGGGTGGTCGACCAGGCCGTGCGCCGCCAATGCCACACCGATCCGCCGACTCTAAACGCCTGCTGTAGGCGCGTTGACAATTGTGTAAGGCAGAAAACCGTTTACTTACACCTCGAACTGACGCTCCAGCCGTCAGGTGGATCATCATCAAGAGCTCGGGTTTTCAAGTCAAACGTGACTCCATATACCCCTGGAGGAAAGGTGAGGATGATGGCGGGTGCGAGAACTGTGGTAAGTTAACAAGATCCGGCGAGAGCCATCAAGCGCGATCAGATCCAGTGAGAGTCGTAGCCTCTTGATTCGATTTGACCTCACCCATCATCTCCATGACTCCCGGACACCAACTGACCGCTGATGAAGATTTCTGGGTCGAACGTGGCACCAGTTACTTGGATACTGTTCACCGTGCGATGGGTATCCCTCGCGATGTCCTAGACCCTGGAGTTTATCACCAACTCTACGAGGAGTTTTCAAAGGAGTGGCTTGCGGAGAACCCGAGCTTCCCACGTTCGCAGGGCAGGGACAAACAAGAGGAGTATTACAAGAGAATTGACGAGGCCTGTGCGTCGCTGGAAACAGTACAACAGGATGATTGGAGGGGGTGAGTTTCTTCTTACTTTTGTCATCATTAGAGCAGCCCCTAATGCAACGTTAGAATAATCAGGATTTGCTGTGCAGCGCAGGCAGGGTCACAGGCCATCGCCGGTGGCGACTTCCAATTCCCAGAAGATTCTCCTTTCAGGGTGGCCGTGTGGAAACGTGTGACTTCCAACTGGTTCGTGTTCTACCTGTCATGTGTGCTATCTGCACTCGCTTACATCAACCTCGCCACAGCAAAGTTATCACCAGGAAACACATCCAAGCCCGTCGGCAGGCTGCCGGTCGAAAAGTTGATATGGCATCATCATTGGTCGCGACGAGGTGTGTCCCTAAGGCGTTGGGCTTGGGAGTCGACGATACTGTCACGTTTTTTCACCCGGAGACGAACGAAGTCACCGAGTTCACCATTCTGGGCTTTGGGACTAGGAAGGGCAACGGGATGTGGTTCACGGTTGCCTACACCGACAACCCGGTCGTTGAGGTTGAACTGAGTGAGCAGGCGATGGAGGAGATACTCATGGCACGTATTTGAAACAGAGGATTAGCAGAGTGTGTTTCGAGCTGCACGGACTTGTACTTATACAGAACCACTGATATCTCGTCTCAGATGCGAGTTAGTTCCCAGGTCCTTTCTGCAAGGTCTTCGCCGTACAAAACATCGTTGCTTTTTTAATGCGGTGGGGTTGACGCGTGTGTTATCTGTTTAGCGTGTCCAAGTTTTTCCGTAAAGCAGCACGGTCTCAGTACGTCATCTGCATCAGCGGTCAGCTGTTTACTGACCACCGATCACAAACCCCCCTCTCTATCATATCTTGCCTTCATCGTCCGCCCACCAACCCACAGAACTGCGAACCAAAGTTGAACGTGGTCAAAGTCACAGTCAACGGAAAGACGATCCCAGAGTTCAACGAGTCTATTGTGGTCGAAAACAATCATTACTTCCCTCCCAGTTCGGTCACAAAATCTCTCAACTGATTCCCAGACCAGGTGCGATCCCCCCCTACTTCTTTCGGTGCTCATCTCACTTTCTCGCCTTCCGGATACAAAGCGCTGTTTGTCCGTGGAAGGGGTTCGCGTAGTCCAATCCCACCACCGCCTGACAAGCTGACCGTGCCATCCCCTCCCCTCAGAACCGCCTCTTACTACGACGCCACCATCGATGGAAGCCCCATCCCTCCCAGAGGGAAGAATCCAGAAAGTGGGCGAGGTTTTGGACCGTCGACCATGACTTGGTTAGAGAGATCGCACACAAGGATGGGTGAGCATGATATACACGAAGTCTACTACGTGTCCAGACGGGAAAGGGCGCGTCGCTCTCTCCACGATCATCTCCGCGTTGGCTCAAAGTCTCCGTCGATGCTATTCCACTCGTCTACCGACCAGACCTCCTCCTAGAGTCCCAGACCCTCTTGCGGATGCCCCAAAGGTCCAACTAGACGACAACCTCACTTTCACTCACCGCCCTCCCCCAACAATGCCCTCACCCGAATCATTCACTACCGCTCCTTCCTCTCCCTTACTCCGTCCACCTGTCCAGCAACAGGGCACCCCAACTTCCCTCACCGACCCTTCGCTTCCACCCGTCTCCCGACCTTCACTCGTCCCGAAGAAGCAGTATCCCCATATGACTGACCGGGCCATCCAATCCATGAAGGACCTCCGTCATTCGGACCCCGCGAAGTGGACCTGCACAAAACTCGCAGCCCGATCTGACTGCTCCCCGGGCTTCGTCTCTCTGGTGGCGGGATTGAAGAGCAGCGACTGGAAGCAACAGGTCAGGAACGTGACCGAGGAACGCCAACGCGCCAGGGATAGGTGGGGTGAGAAGAAGGCGTTGCTTCAAAAGATTAGGGCCAAGAAGAGGGAGGTTTGGTAGACGTGAGCTCGATCTCGCCTCGTCGACCCATGTTACGGCTTTGAGGAGCTCTTTCTCCCCTCAGTTCATTCAGCACATCCTAATTTACAAGTGCCACCTTTAACCCAAACCCCTTCGTAACGTCAATGATCATTGTGCATCGACAGCGCATCGAAGTTTAAGCATCCAGATTGTCCCCGACTTCCAGCTTCTTCCAGTCTTCCTCACTCAGTTCGAGACTCAGTCGGTGAATGACACTCGTACTCTGTCCACCGCTGAATAACAGCTCACCGTTGCCTAGACTCAAAGCAGGTCAGCGACCTTAACCACCAACAGTTTCAGTATCTTATATCCGAATCCAGTATACCTGGGGAATTCCCACCCCCACCACCGAAGGCCTTCTTTGGGCGCGACGAGTTGATCGAGAAGATAGTCTATCTCGCCGAGAACCTCATCCCAGTTGCTCTCATCGGTGCTGGCGGAACCGGCAAGACCTCCATCGCTCTGGTTGTTCTCCATCACGATCAGATCAAGCAGCGGTTTGGCGATGACCGTCGGTTCATCCGTTGCGATCAGTTCCCCGCCTCGCATGCCCATTTCCTCCGCCGACTCTCCGATGTCACAGGTGCAGGCATCGAAAACCCCAAGGATCTAACCCCCCTACGACCATTCCTATCCTCAAAGGAGATGCTCATAGTCCTCGACAATGCAGAATCTATTCTCGATCCTCGGGGAACGGGCGTTCCGGAGATCTATGCGGCGGTGGAGGAGCTAAGTCGGATCAGCAATATCTGCGTTTGCATCACATCCCGCATCTCCACTACTCCTCTTGACCGAGTTCTAATCATGAGCGCGAAGGAGTACAGCGTGAATGAACTGGAGCAAATAATTCTCCTGCGGTAAGACATCCCACTCACTTCTCTTTCCGTGCTTAACTCGTCGGGAAATTAGACCTCAAGAGGAGGACGCTCAGCTGGGCAAAGACACTCTCCAGACTCTCGCCTCCGCCGTGAGAGAATCGAGTCTTCGATACGCATTGAACCTCATCTCCACGGCGAACGTTATTTCCAAGAGACGGGAATCTGAGAAAATCGAAGTCTCGGATGTGAAGAGGGCGTACGAGTACTTCTTGGATTTGACGAGAAGCCAGGAGTGGTTGAAGCTTTGAAGGCGCAGACAGGGAAGCTGATTTTGAGGAGGGACAACAGCAGAGTGACGAAAGGATGGATCAGAATCGAATGTTGTTGCTTGCAGAGTGCGCGTTGTTCAGATGCCGAACCATCCTAATCGTCACGGCGATGAACTCCCCGCGACCTGTGACGTGAAGACGAAGGACGCCAAAGGCTGGTTGTTTGGAACGTCGATCGACAAGAGTCCCTTGAGACCGTTGTCTGTGAATCACAAGCGCCCCTGAACTAGGCTGGAATCCAACCTCAAGTTCAGAGGGGGGCAGCTCCTCTTTCGGGGAGAACCCCTGGATTTCGAAAAGATACACGTTTCTGCAGGATAAGGATGAGGGTTCGCCGCACAAGAGGTGGTTTGATTACTTTCCGGTCTGTGGTACGCTTGCCTTCGAGAACTCAGAACGTCAACGACTCGCCTCATTCACTACGCTTCTACAGTGATGCTTTTGATATTACTCACACCCCGGTTGGCTTGGTCGAATATCCTTATACATCACCGCCTGTTTATGCTAAAATCCTACGGATGGCTCGCTACCTACTTACTGTTCAGCTACACTCGAGTGTGCATCGCTCATCGCGTGCCTTGCCTGCGATCCCGGACCGGTCACTTCTCCGTGGATGGTAACGTTGGAACCGGCTTTACCGGAATCCTTGTAGTGCCCGTGGAATGCGACTTCGATAGCTCCGGGGGTGGTGAGGGAAGTGTTGGGCCGCTATTCCCGAAAGGACTCACTACTGTTCTATCTGCGGAAAGTGTGATGCATGGGTACTCCACTCCTCGCATTCTCGCACTAACCGACACCGGACGTGTAGATCACCATTGTTAGTGGACGGCGAATAAATGCATCGTAAGTTATCTCACATTCGAGACGCTTAATCCTATTATATAGAGACGTCGGACATATCCTGCTTTCGTTCACTCTTTGACTTGTACTGTTCTCACGGTCATGTACATGGGTGGTATGGCCACCTCAGGGTTCTACTACGCTTTCACCAATCCGATGGACATCGTACGCGGGATGGCGTCTGGGTGAGTTTTTGTCACCTACATCACGACAGTACGAAACCACACCGTTGCATGAACTGGGAATCGGGTTCGCTGGGTTGGTTCTCACAGCGGTCGTCGGTTCTTTCCTCTGGTACCACCCGTGCCTTATCTCGTACGGGATGCTCACCCTTTTTTCATCGTCGTCATGTAGACAGACTCTCCTCCCAGGATCAACAGGACAACGCTGGAGGACTTGTCCCCGTTTTTGCACTTACATCTAATCCCAAATTTTACGAACCCAATGATGATCGTTTCCAACCCCAGAACCTCGATTGATACAATTGTATAATATGGGGCGGAGGAAGAATTGGGGTCAGGTTTTTGGATGGAGCGACAGCGTGGTTAGGCTAGGCTTCTCGTAGGAGGCGCAGGTATGTTATCTGTTTTCAATCTGACCCCAATGGAGTTCGGCTCACCATGTGTACAAACTGCAGAAATGGCCTGACTTGTGGTACATGAGGAAAACACCAATACTCACGGACTCTATTCGATCTCTATCTCCCCCCTGGAAATGCCCCTGCGACAGAGATCATCAAGGTTGACGGACGCGATCCTTCCTCCCAGCCGCATGCCTTTCGCGGAGCGGTGACCTCCCACTGGACGTCACAGTTCAGTTTAACTACGCCACACCCCATATAATCCCTACAACAATTTCAGCTCCAGCGTTCTCGAAAACGAGGATGTGCGGTGGTGGTCGGATGAATGTCGAGAGGGATTAACGTTGTTGGAGGCTGAGAGGGATCGCATCCATCGGCCATTCGTTAATTACATCCTCCTTGATTCCAACCGGCTTCAGGACGATATTCTGGAACAGGGCTTTTTTAGATACAGCCTAAAGAACCTCCAGGAACTGCGGTGGAATTACGACGACGGGCAGGGATCTTGGTCTCTTCCGCCCCAAATTTTCGGTGGATCCCTCGAATCCCTGAGACACATCCGACTGGAAAACGTCGAACCGTCGACGGGGTGGTTCCCGAACCTCATCTCGCTGAAGTGCGTCCGCGTGTACAACACCGCCTGTACCGCGCTCATGCGTGGCAGAATGCCGGCATTCTTCAGTCGAAATGCGTCGCTCCAATCCATCAGTATCTCCGAGTTCCACATTTACGAAGAAGATTCTCCCCGAATAACCTAACATCGCTCATGTTGGGTAGCGTATTCCGTTGGTACCTACTCTTCGACCTCCTGCACATCAAGAACCTGGACGGCGGTACCCTTACGGCGATCAGCCTCCATCTCCCCTTACGATAACCCAGGGGAAGACGATTTCATGCGCCAGTATTTTTCCAGAGTCACTTTGGTCCATTTGGAAGATTTCCAAGCGATCTACAGTACCGAACGTCTTTTTTCGATCCTTCGCATTCTCGACAATTCGGAAGGTGATATAGGGAGGTTGGAGCTTCACGCAGAGACCGAACCACTCGCCCTCTACCCACAAGTCACTGATTTTTCCAAGCCGTTATCGCCCTGGCTGGGGACTCTGGCGATATACCTTCCTGACTTGGCGGAGCCTTCGGGATGGGTGGAGGTGATGATCGGGGACCTCTTCAATCCTAAACACCACGCGAGGTTTCCCGATGGGTGTGCGGTTGAAGTTTACTGTTCTGGCTCTGGTATTTTTTTATCAACCGACATGGGTGAGTTTGAAGACAGAAGGCCGTATGGTTGCCTGATTCCCCGTTCGAAGCCGTTGATAACCCTGTAAAATTATTACTCCTTGAATCGAATTCTGTCCGCCGGTGCGAGTCTCCACAGGATCACCGGACGTCGGGGGGACGTCACAAGGCGGGTGGGTTGCTTGCTACGAGCAGTCCGGGTCCGGCATTTAAGAACTATTATACATCGAGTTGGACGGATAAATCATCGCGATGGTGATCATTCAACAATGCGCCGTTGCGGAGAGCCGCACAAAACCTTCAAATATTTACTGTAGGTGCCCGCCCCCCGTTCATCTTCCGCTTTCCCGATCGGAAATGGATTAGCCCCACGCTGTGAAAGTTCCGGGTCTCATCTTTTTGAGCGGTCAAGTCCCGAACGATAAAAATGGCAAGACCGCCGACGGTGGAATCTGAGAACGTACGGTACGTCTTTCAGATGCGCTCTATGCGGGGGCTTATGGGCGAATACAGGAATTGCAATGCATCTCCAATCTCGGCGGGGTCTTGGGAGCAGCCGGATCGTCCTAGGAGAAGGTCGCCAGGGCTAACGCGTGTACTTCAATGACATGGACGGCTTTGCCGCTACGAAGGGGGTGCATACTTAAGGTAAACTCAAAATAGATGAGACCACGATCCAGGTTTTAATTTCCCATGCACTCGCACAGCTCTTGCCCGCGCCGAAGCCGGCGAGAACCCGCATCCAAGCCGCCCACCGATGCCGATATTGGGATTGAGGTCATTTCAGCCTACTGAGGGAGTCGGCAGACAACATGTACGATACAAAGCGTTGTATGACCACCTTGAGCCCGTGATTGTAATCGTGTTATAGCCAGTCCAACTTTTGGAACGGGAGTGACAGAGAGTCACGGACTTGTGACGTTACGTTATCCACCTTCGTTCAGCCACCGGTCAGCGATCCCTTCAGCCACTCACAGCCCAGATTCGGACGGGCCAAGTCTTCACCGACGACGAGTTTTGGCGAAAATTCGAGATTTTAAAACTCGACCTTAGAACTTGCCAGGCCACGACATGGTTCGCGCCCACTTAAAACAGACTGTGAGTCTTTGCGATCCGGAAATTTGTGATAGAATCCTTCAGCCACATCCTGACAATCACCGGACCATTGTGGCTGGGTCAACTCCCCACTCCCGCCCTCCGTCGTTCGATTTTCCTCAGCCTGAAGACAAGAAGAAAGCGACGGTGAAGAAGAAAGCGGAGACTGGATCATGGCCTTGCAAGATCAGCGGGTGCAGTAAAGTCTTCGCAAGGGAAGCCGATCTTAAGAGACATCAGAGAACTACTAAACTACATTCCATGCCTGGATTGTGAGTTTCTTTATCTTTTGCCGCCGCGCAGGGAGAACCTTACACTCTTTCTAGTGCTTGTCCACAATGCGAAGCCACGTTTACAAGGGTACGTTTCGGCTTGGGAGACGTATAGTGCTCAAGTCGTCTGATGTTCCCCTCAGACCGACGCTCTCAGGCGACACCAGAAATCTAGGTCAGTACCAAGTTCGCACCCGCCTTTCGCCACGCTGATTCTTTGAAGGCACAACGGAGTTGTGATTGAACCTCTTGATCAGGACAGGACGAAATCAGAGGCAGGTTCTGACGAAGAAGGGACATCTCCCGAACAGAAACCAAAGTCACGAAATGGTACCACGCCAGACACTCCATCGGTGACGTCTCATCCACAGGGTATACCTCATACATTACCATTTCCACAAAACTCGCACTACTATCGTCAACACACAATGCCTACCGGTAAAGCGCACTCTTGGAATTTCTGGCCCTCACCATTCCACTCACAACTTGACGGTTAGGATATCCCCCACCTGGTGTGATGATCGACCCCCATTATCAGCCAATTGGCTTGCCCACGTCCGCGACGAGAGGAAGTTGGCACCCCACTGCCCCACCACAATGGACCGACGGCCCGGTTTACATGCCAGGTTACTATCACTCCTCTCCATATTACCGCCCGCCAATAGGCTCGCTCCCACCTCAGGGGTACGGCCCTTCGTCGCGCCATGGTAACGAGCACGAAGTCAGCGCGAGCCGAAGTCGTCAAAGGAGTGTTAGCTCCCGTGGATCGGAAGAGGACAGCGGCGACGAACGGCCCGCAAAGAAAGTGCGATCTCCGTCTCCTCGCTCTGCGGCACCTGTTATCGATCCATCATTGCAAAACTCGTCCCACGTCAGGGCAGAACCCGCGAAACCTCTGGAGGAAGATGCTGCCGCTGCAGTGTCGATGGAGATGGCAAGGGACGCACTGCTGGCCGTTATTGACTCTTCCAAGCGGGTAGAAGAGTTACGGAAGGAGAAAGACGAGGTGATTGAACAGAACGGGTCCCAGGGACCTGAGAGTGGCGAACCGGGAGTCGGGAGCGTCGAGCCTGGTAGACAAGGGAAGCTTGGTGAACTACAAGATGACCTGGAAGAAGGACAGGAAATGGGGCTCTCGGAACTGTTAACACAGGTAACCGCATCCTTTGTCGCAATCGCTTCTGCACTATTCTGACCGTCCCCAGGAATCGCTCGCATCTCCGCCACCCTCATGAGTTGTGTCATTCGTTATCTCTATCTTACGATATAATTTCGTTGCTACTGCGGATATACTTCACGGGTTTTCGGTGACACCGAGTAAGACCTGGGTCAAAAGAGGAGTTATAAAATCCAAGATCGTGATCGATCGGTCACCACTCCTCCCCATCTCATCCACAATGTCCTACGCCGTCTTTTGTATGGGAAATCCCCTCCTTGACCTCCAAGTCACTGGCGGAGAAAAACTCTTGGAGAAATACGAACTCAAGGCTAACGATGCTATCTTGGCCGGGGAAAAACACGGCGGGATGTTCGTACGATGCGCACTTGACAGGGCTTTCCAGTGTCCTGACCAGATTATAGCTACGAGGAAGTCGTGAGGGATCACAAGGTTACCTATGTTGCTGGAGGAGCTGCGCAAAACGCCGCTCGTGGTGCTGCTGTACGTTTCCGTTTGCCGAATCTGGTCCCGCATGCACTCAAATCACGGGGTCAATTTAGTACATCCTCCCACCAAAATCCGTGGTGTACACCGGATGTGTCGGTGACGACGATTTGGCCGAGCAGCTCAAGGCCGCTAACGCTAGGGAGGGCCTCGATGACGTTTACTACGTCAAAAAAGGGGGAAAGACTGGTGCCTGTGCTGTTGTTATCACGGGGCACCACCGGTACGTCACTGAGTTGTGTGATCTGACGCTCGCGATGGGCTAAGCAAACGCTGAAGGTCGTTGGTTACTACTTTGCGTGCGGCTGAGAAGTTCGAACAATCACATCTCTCGTCGCCAAGCGTCGCCCCGCTCATCGATGCCGCCAAGATCTTTTACGTCGAGGGTTACTTCTTGACCCACGGTACTGAATCTGTACTGGAACTTAGCAAGAAGGCTTCAGAGAAGGGAAAGGTGGGATGTTCTACGTAGACATTCTCGGGGTGTGTGCTGACATGGGTGGTTTCCCCAGATTTTCATCCTCAATCTCTCTGCTCCCTTCATCGCTCAGTTCTTCGGTGCTCAACTCCAGAAAATCCTCCCCTACATCGACTATCTCATCGGTAACGAGGCTGAAGCTGAGGCTTGGGCTAGCGCGAACGGCCTTCCCGACCCCAAGGACATCCCTGCCGTCGCCAAGGTTCTTGCCCAACAACCAAAATCCAACCCCACACGCGACCGTGTTGTCATATTCACTCATGGCGCTCAAGAAACCATTGCCGTCTCCTCCAGCAGCCTTGACGACCCCAAGAGGTACCCCGTCAATGCTCTTAAGGACGAAGAGATCGTCGATACGAACGGTGCCGGGGATGCCTTTGCAGGTGGATTCCTCGGTGCCTTGGCGGCTGGGAAGCCATTGGGTGAAGCCATTGAAGTTGGTCATACTTTGGGTACCATGTGTGTTACGCAGGTGGGACCACAGTACAAGTGGCCGAAGGTAAAGGTTTTGTAGTAAAACGTAAATGTACTTTTATCTGGGTGCATAGATATCCATCCTTAATCCCATCAGGTTGTGCGCGAATTCCCATCCCGGTGACTTCCGCCTACTGCCTGTCCAACACCGCGTATCGAGTCGTCGTCCCGACACTTGACCGTTCGGTTTCATCGGTGTATGCGGTCCGGAAGTCCTCAGATATTGAGGAATAGATCTCGGTGAATGGCACCCTTCTACGACAGATATAATGTCATCTAGCGTTATGGATAGTCACCCACTTTCGAGAGCTTCATTGCTCGGCTGACACGGACTTGAGTCGTGTGTCCTTTCTCCACCGTGGGAAATCGGCACTCACCTTCCTCAACTGCCGTCCAGTCCACCTGACCGAATATGTCTGGAGCCTCCAGCCTATCCTCTGTTGTATCTGGTCTCGTGCGTGCTCAAATGGGCTCGTCGGTCTCCGACAGCGTGCAAGAGGATGAGGTTGACCGCTACGTCCAAGAACTCATTCTCAAAGAGGCCAAACAGAAGGCCGAGCGGTATGGGAACCTCGGTATACAAGCGTATCTCCCCCCGTAAGCGATGCATCCATTCTCTATTCAAATCCGGGCCCGGAACGAGGCATATTAACCATCACTCAGGTCCGCCGGAAATGCTGCCAAAACCGACAAACGGTTCCTGTCCCAGATCATCCGTAGGACGGATGACCACAACAAGACGATCCTCAAAACTCAAACCCAAGCTGCCCAGGAAGCTCGAGCAGAGAGAGAGGAGGCCGAGAGGTTGGAACGGAAGCGGAGGGCTGAGGAAGCTGTAAAGGCCGAGAAGGAAAGGCGGTCCAGGGGTGGGTCCTCTCGTAGTTGGGACCGAGACTGGGACCATGGGAGGGAAAGGAGTCGTCGGAAAAGGCGCAAGGAGGGTGAAGGAAAGGATGATTCGCCGAGAAGCAGCGAGAAGAGACGTCGTAGGCGTCGTTCTCAATCTGACGAGGGGGACCGACCCCGTCGTTCTTCCCGACGCCGATCTGACGAGGAGGACAAACCCCACCGTTCTTCCCGACGCCACCCCCATTCCGATGAGGAGGCTGACAGATCACACCGTTCTTCTCGACGTTCCAAACGCACTCACCGATCCCGCTCACCACGTCGTCGCTCTCATTCTCCTCATCCTTCACCTTCCACCCGGTCATCCTCCGCTCTCCTATCCAAGATGGACAAGTATTTCGAGGAAACGTACGACCCTCGCCTAGACGTCGAGCCACTCCCTCTTCCCACAATACCCGCTACCGGTCTCATCAGCGATGCCGAATTCGAGGGATGGGACGCCATGCTGGAACTGATCAAGGTCAGAAGGCAAGACAGGGAGGACAAAAGGGCATTAGAACGGGCGGGCATACCAGCGAAACGGAGCAAGGCTGGGGCGATTGTCGCAGACCGTCCGGACGTCGACGCGGGATCCAGTATCATGAACATCGAGTATACGAAGAAGGGCAAGGTAAGAGAATGGGATATGGGAAAGGAAGGATTTTGAGGCCGAAAGCTGAGCTGTAATTATCATTTATTCCAACATACACGGACATCGTAGGGTACTCTATATACTAATCTGGATCTCGGTTTCCCTGTGGAGCGGAATGGTCAACCCTCGATAACCTGCTTCAGGACCAAACTCTCTTCGATGGTGAGTTGGTCAAAAATGCTCGAGAAGTTGTTGGTGTTTCTGGAAGCACATTCCTTGAAGAATGCGATGAGATGAGCCTGGGGCACGGAAGGGTTAGCGTGTGTGACCGTTCTGCTGTGAGCTCGACGAACCGTCATATCCATCTGAGAGATGGGATCGTTCTTGAGATCCTCATCGTCGTTATCGTCGAAAACTTCGTCATTATCGAAGGCCATTCCTTTCGGTCCCAACATCTCCGAGAGCATCTGGAACTCCTCGTGGCTGAAACCTTGGTTCCGCCTCTCCTCTTCTGTCCAGTCGTCCTCCTGTGGGTCGCATAGGTGAGCGTAAGGATGCGTAGATGTTTCGGAAACCGTACCCCATCATCTGATTCAAGCTCCGGTACGCTGCCCGTCCCCGCGAACGCAGACATCGAAGCCGCCTCTCCTCCGCTCTGGATCTCGTGGACAAGAATTTTCATCGCTTTGACAGGGAAAGGGATCCGGGTAAACTCGTGGGGAGCTAGGAAGGACGAACCAGCCAAGGCGGGTGATATGTCAGTATATTGGGTAACATACAGGGTTGGAGAGCTGTACCGCGCTCTGTTTTCGTACTTTTCTTAGTCCTGGACCTGGTCATTATGACTGGCACGCATCAATCACCTACCTGAGCAGAGACCCAGGGAGATAGCTTACCATTCTTGCCATCAGTCTTCACAACAATATCACCTTTGACGACCAGACCCTGCAAGGTGGGGCGCTCAGACGCGAATAGGGAAATCAGAGCCAACGTCGAGACCCGGGAGGGCCAGAACCCTTGGAATGTTTCCACATTTTCGCAGAGAGTCTGAATGAACACATTGAGTCCAAAATCACCCTCGATGTTGGAAGACTCGAGGAGCCCGAGGATCGTATCCCGCTGATTTTGAATCAAGAAGTTGAATGGGACGACCAGACTCTACGAGAACGAGGGATCAGTTTGGCCATCGAATGATCGCGACTCGGTGAAGTACCTGGATAAATGTGGCGGTCTTCGCGGTCTTCATGCGCAACAGCATTGCTTGCAAGAGCTCTGGAAGGACCGGCAAAACGGCCTCGCCTGCTTTGCGCATAAGGTGAATGATGAGATCGCCAATGAACAATCCCCCAGACTCTTCTTGACTTTGTAAGAGCCGGGCAACGAAGCTGAGGATGCTGGCCAACCCAGACTGGCTCGTGTTCGGGTCGGTCCAAGCCAGGACCTGTTTGGTATCCTTCCGAATGATGACCGTCAAACAAGATACTCCGTTCTGACGGGAAAGGTAAGATTCACATGGTGATGCCAGGGCCTTCATTCCTTACCTGGAGAACGTCTCGATCATCCGCCTCCCTGAGGCACTTGAACAATGGAGAAGCAACGGCGGAGAAGAATCCTTCGCCTGGGCCCTTCTCGTTATCCACCCCTCGGATTATCCCAGTCAGCAAATCAAGCGCAGAACTGACAATCCATGAGGTGTCGGGCCCGGAAGACTCAAGCGCCTGGCATAAAGCCGGGAGTGCGGCCTTGACCAAGGCTTCGTAAACACCGGGCGAGGGGAAGCGAGCGATCGTTTCGAGGATCCCACTGATTAGAGATATAAAGATGGGGTCTAAGGATGAGCATGAGTGGGTGGTAACGCTAAAAAAAGGCGAAACTCGGGCCAATACCTTTCACATTCTTCGTCCAAACGTCCAGCACCGCAGTAACAAGATCCCCAGCCAGCCGGGTAGTCATCCAATCCCCTTCTATCTCAACAACGACCGATAAAGCCTCAAGAACCAAAGTAAGGGTATCTTCAGAAGTGACGAGTAAGAACGGTCCGAGATCCTTGGCGATGCGTGGTGCGAGCGGCCCTAGGGATGAGTGGGCAATATTTTGGCAGAAACTAGGGCGGATGAACTCAGTTATGGTAAACGGGAATCAACAGAAGTACGTACTTCTGAATAGCCTTCACTGCTGAAACTTTAATCGGAATTTGAGCGTCGTCGTTTTCAATGACTCGGATCGCGGCATCCAAATAGCTTCCTGCGATTTCTTGGGGCAACAGTCGAGAAAACTGGCTGGCGAAGACGAAGCCCCGGCCCTGCAGGAACGGGCATTCTGAGGGTGTGCGGGTAAGGGATCGAGAACAAGCTGCGTTGCATCTGGCTTACCGTCAAGGCTGAGGAATGAGGGGATGACCTCCACCAACAGGTAGTCAATGTTAATCGGCTTCTCACGCCCTGAATCCAACTCGTCCTCAATACATGTCAAAACATCTTCAGATTGTGAGCCGATAACCGCCAAAGAAGCCTCGAGGGGTCGCCACCAATCAGGTTCTCCTCCCTCTCGTTTCGTTCGCGCCTCTGCGACTGCTTTGTTCACCGTGGTGTGGAAAGTTCCAACGACCTGGGCGGGCGAGCGATCAATGATGACCTTTGGGGTAACCGGGGCATCAGCAAGACGGTACGGTATCCGTGGGACCCATACTTACTGCGAGCAGGTCAAACCCGGCAATGCGGACGCTGTATTGCAGAGAGTCATCGTACTCTTGTGCAACAAACGCATTGGCGTTGCTGACCCAAGAGTCCTCCTAAGGAGGATCAATAATGTCTCGAATGGGTCCAGCGCATAAGAGTAGCTTACGTCGTCCCTGGTGATCTGCACCCACCAGGTCACCGCTTCGGTCAAGCCGCCCATATTTTCGGTATTACTCCATAGTTTACCGTTCCCGGACCGAATGGTACTAGTTATGAAGTCGAAGATAGGACAGACAAGCTGCATGAGATCCAATTGGCTATCGTCGTCGGAAGAAGCGGGGACTGATAGCGCGTTCTCAGAGATGTAGAATTTGGAGAAAAGGGGAGCGAGGGATTGGAGGTGAGAAACTCCGGAGGACAAAAACCTTGGCGCATCGGGCTTCAGGGACCTCGGGAACGACGTATTCAAAATATCGAGGGTCTATGGGCACCATATGAGCGCCCAACGTGGGATATATGCGCATGAGGTACCCACCTTGAATAGCTCTTTGCGAATAGCTAATCCATCCCAACTTTGTTCATTCACGTCTTGTGAGATATCCAAATCCAACAACACCTTGAAAGCCTCCAACCAGACGGGAATGATCGATGCGGTCGCCTCCTGCACGGCAGCTGGGTGTTGGTCTTTGACCATATACAAGGATATCAGACATTGGCGGAAAACGGCAATCGAGCCGGCGCGGGTGTAGGTTGAGTGCTGCCGAAAGACATGAGCAGGTGGGCGGGTGATGAAGTGGAGTAGCAAACCTTGGAATCACCCAATATGGTTAACAGCACGGGGACAAGCTCCCTCATTACAGGCAGCAGTTGATCTTCCGACAAGTCATTGCGTACGAACTCCGTAAACAGGCGCATTGCTCCATGAACCATGTCCGGAGATCCAGAAGATAATAGTCCCAAAATGGAGGACAATAAGTCAGGGTATTGGTCTGGCCAGTCACATGAGGCGATTTCTGAGATGGTGAGCGCCTGTGGACAATCTGGATGAGATGAACGAGTATGTGGCCCGACAAGTCCGTACACATGAAGTTCTAATTTTTCGCTGAGAATCTGAAAGCCCTTGGAAAACCGACTTTCTTATTTGGTCCTTGATCTGGTTATCGGCTTGAATCAGTGGGATGTTGTGAAGGAGTTGTCCACGACAAACACACCTCCGATGAAGGCGCATCCCCTCTAAAAGCGGCGAAAAACGGCGACCAATGCTCTTTGACGTACTTCCGTAGAATAATGGCGGCAGAGTGCTATGATTTGAGACATCAAGTCACCGTCGAGGTGGCAGACGAGGGTCGGATACTCATCTGCCTCGAAGTCATTTCAAGCTCATGGGTGACGATGATTCGACTTAAGGCGAGGCCGGCATCGGGTGATTTCAGCAGTTCGCTGAGTCGCAGTTCAGCAGTGATTCGGGTGTTAGCGTCGGGGGAAAGAGTGGAAGATAGACATTGGATCAGCTCGAGCTCGGCCATGGTTTGGGAGAAAGGTGTAGAAACGCGTCTGAACGCGTCGCGATCTCGGCAATCCTCAAAGACACATCTCCCTCCTTGCACACGGAAACAAACAACAAATCATGTTTGTGAGTCTACGTACGCTATACAGGTAGAAGTGTCTGAACCACCGGCTCTGCCCCTTCGCCGCCAGCGAACGAGCGCGACAATCAGCCAAGCACTGAGATATCCAGTCGTTTTCCGCCCTGCTTTGGCACAGTCAGATAGTAGAATGCACTAGGTGCACTTCTGTCTGTAATTTGACTTGAGGTGCGCTGATCAAGACAAAATCTCCAAAAATCAACAGCCAAATATTCTCGATCACGTGCGACTATTGAAGATCACGTGCATTTCGGTCTGGGCCGAATTTCATTCCGAATTCGCCATTCGTGAAGCTTATGATGTGCTTGTCATGCCGCCCCGCCGGCCAGATGCGATCTGCTTGAAACGCCTCAGCTTGCAGGCCCACATTTTCCCACTTTCAGAGCGTCTGGACCATTGAGACTATGTCCCAAACGACCACAGAATCTCACCAGCGGTCGAGCTCTTTGCGCTCCTGGTCCACTTTCTTCACACCAAAACCGAAATCACACAACCACGCAGCGAATTTTGCCTATCACTTCCCGTACATCAGGAAGTGACGAGGAAACGTCTTCTATCTTGTCTTCGTGCAACAGTGGCTCTGACTCCATAGGAACATCTACTGCTCGATCCGATGGGCCCTCCTACGCTGATGCTGTCTCACGAAGCAAACCCACGTCGTATCGTTTCGTGCAGGAGTCCCCCTTTTCGATGAGTCTTGTGACACAAGAGGTGCCCTCGAATATTGCGTACAACATTAGCGTTGGCATAAACGTTTGGATGCCCAGCGAACACATAACCTTCGTTCTCCGCCACGCGAACCCGGAGGGTCCAGTTCTCGCTGGACTAGAGCAAGTACAACGTTTCCCAGGTTCTAACGATCGACTGACCTTGTGGTTCCAAGGATGGGGATTACATCTACCAATGCTACGGCCACCATTGGCGATCAAACCATACTACTGAGCGACCTCATGCCTGGTATTCACTCATTCTCATCGTGCGTAGCGTAGCTTTCTCCCCATCGCCATACACGATTCTAAACGCGCTTAGATCTCGCAGATACCTTCTGAACGACGGGCGAACTATAAAATGGAAACTCGGAACAACAGCATGGGAGGTCAGTCGGCGTCATGTTGGTGCCTGAATGCTAACGCCTACGTCTGACCGTCCAGGCGTCCCTGGACAACTCGACTCTGGCGGCTTTCTCACCAAGTTCACGAAACTTGACCCTACAACCACGAGTGCATTCTAACTTCGATGATATAGTCATCTCTATTCTCATTCTCATGCGAGAACATCTCACACCTAAGTCAACTCAAGTCGGGGGCGCAGCGGGTTTTAATCAATTACCGCCCATTCTCGACAAGCAGCGAGTGACTTGCGCCACGATATACTGTATTCATACTCACCGCTTTGTATCTTGTTGTCTGCACCCCCGCACGACGGTCACAATTACGCCTCATTGGCTCACGCAACCAACTTGGTTCATGCAGTTAAACGAGGGCAACAATACATGGGTTACGAAAGTTGTTAATGATAAAAATGGGGATTGCTTGATGTATGGGATATAAAGGATAGGGTCGATAGAAGGGAGCGACGCGTCGTAATGTTCGTAAAGGGTCATAAGGCGCAGTGCCGTGCCGGCCAGTGGAACGAGAACGTTCGAAATGCGAAGTGATCGCGCCACCGTCAGTCGACGAGGTCGTCGTTCCAAACGTGTTCCCAAGGTTCGTCATCGTCGTCGTGGGCAGCGTCATCGATATCATCAAGCGCGACTACCGGGCGGACGCTCTTGACATACTCAAAGCCGGGTTCTACATCGTGATCAGTACGAGAAGGTGGTATTGATGGCCGAGATTTTTACGAACCCTTGGTATACTTGACCTTTGCTGTTGTAATCAAGGTCTCCATATCCACAGCAGGCGCTCGAACATCTGGGAGTTCGTCGCTGGGAAGAACGACAGAAAGAGAGACCTCAATAGGGGTCTGTATCTCATCCTCAGAGGTAGTTTCTTCGTCGAGGATAGTCAAGTTGACCAAGCTCTGGAGGTTCCCAGTCTTAACTGACTTAGAACCCCTACTGCGGACAGGCCTGATCGTGTTGCCCTTCCTCTGCCTGGACTGCGTAAAGCGGGCGTTCTTCTTAGTCTGGTGGCGGTGGCGCTCATATGATCGGAACTCGCGGGCCACATCGGAGGCAGGTATATCGAGGATGGATTCTGGGAGCGCGGGGGTGGTATAAGCGTCTGGTGGTGCATGCGCTTTAGGAGTCTTCTCGGTCGATGGTTGTAATCCAGGGGAGATGGCGGTGGAGATAGGACGATATTCGCTCGTTCTGGCGGGAGCAAGTACTGCTTCTCGGCGTTCTAGGAAGACAGAATCCGAAAGGTCTTGTTCGTAATCGGTTTCTGAATCCTCTGCCAATTCCCGGGTGATGGGTTGTCGCTTCCCAGACCGTTTGGCACCCTTGCTGCGCTGGGTGGGATTCTCCCGTCGAGGTCGACCTTGTCGCTTGGACTTCTGGGTTCTCGCAAACTTAGCCTCGTTCTTGGCCTTGTTGCGACTGTACTGAGCAGAACGCAATTCACGGGCGATGTCTACGCGGAGAAGCGACGAAGAGAGAGGGTGAGGAGTTACCCCTTCTTCGTTCTTCACGGCAGGGACGTTGCGTTCATTGATCCAGAAACCCTGAGCATCGGAATACGATGCAAAGAGGTCGGAAACGACTGGCATGACGGAAGTCGTAGAACCGATAGGGGAATCGTGCTGGGACATAGTGGAGATGGTGGAAGTAGGGGTGAGAGTTATGGGGAGGAACGCTGACTCAAAAACAGGAGAGGGCGGTAATGGAGCGGTCTGATAGTGGACCTACCTATATAGGTGCGTCGTTCCTGCTCTGCCAATCATGGCGGTGCGCGCGGTGTGGCAACCGATAAGACGCCAAATGCTCGGGGGAACGGACAAAGGGCGGGGCAAGGCAAGAAACACAGAAATGGAACGGAAGGAAAGGACAAACGTCGTGTATTGGATTTAGGGGTAGATGTTCCAGTCTATGTCGACATGCAGGGGCCTAGAGTGCGCAGTCACCACACTTCCTAAGCTGGAACCATTTTTATCGGAAGGACAGAGATTCTGAAGAATCACTGGCACTGTCAGCGACGGTAGAACAGACAACATCGAGCAGCGTGGCAATCTCCCTTGAAGAAAGAAAAAAAAATCGGGTGGAAATTTTCAAAGGCATAAGGCTGGTTATGTAAGGATTCTCACGGTCCTACTTAATTTGGAAGGCATTCCTTGCCGACGCTACGGCTGTTCCGCTCAACGCCAACAACGATGTTGGGAGCAGCCGTAACTCGTAAGTTTCTTTCGATAAGCATACCAAAGGTGTTTTACTGACTCCTTGACACCGGATAGGACCGCTTAGTCGCGCGGTCGCCTCTTCGAGCTCACAATCTGCGTTCCACTCTTCCGCTGTTGTCCAGGCCCTCGCATCCTTCCGAAGACGAAGAGCACGCGCTGTCCAGAAAGAAAACCTCACCAAACGCGCCGAGAGAGAAAAACTCGCCGAAGCTCAACGCCCGCACGTCGTTGTTGGACACCGACCTGGTGGCGAGGCGAAATGGACCAACTGTGACCTTGCGAGGGTCATCATCACTGAGAAGGACCTGGAGGCGACCGATGTCGTTGATTACCCTCTGGGTTCTGTCACCATGTCCAAGCATCTGAACTATGGGGTTGGAGAAAGGGAGAAGGAGGTGCTTTTTGACACCCTGCCTCAACTTTCGGCCCTCCATTCCGTTGCGTCTGCCTCTTCCCTCGGAAATCGGGGAAACGTTTCTGCGACCAAATTGCAACAGCAACACGACGAAGCGATCCCTATCGAACGGTTCAAATCTAGGATGCTCGCTCGGGTAATTTCCTTGAAAAATGCCAATGCCAAAGGCATTGCATTCGAGAATCGAAGGCGAATCATTGCTGCTTTCTCCGAGCCATTGAATCCGCACGACCCGGGCCGTCCGGAGGTACAAGGTGCGCTGCCATCTCAAACCCGGCGCTTAAGCATACAAACTCCCAACTTATTATCTATAGCCGCACTCCTGACATATAAAATCCGAAATCTCTGGGACCACCTGCAAAACTTCAAACGGGATGTCGGAAACAGGCGGGGACTCACCAAGCTGGTCCACCAACGCGCTAAAATCCTCAAGTATCTCAAGAACACGGATCGTGATCGGTACGACGTTGTACTGGGGAGGTTAGGGCTAGAACAGGGTGCGGTCGAAGGGGAACTGGTCGTATAACTTTCATCATCCCCCTTAGCCATCGCCGTTGCAATTCCACTCTGTAATCACCGCTTTCATCCCGACAGGAAGCCCAATGACCAGCAACGGAATTGAGATAACACCGCTCCGTGGGAAAAAAAAGTGCAGATAAAAACGATCTCGAATCTTCCGACGCCCCCAATTTTACACTCTGACCTGAACCATGTCTATCACCCGTATCCACGCTCGTCAGGTAGGACAGTCGTCAATGATGCGGATCATACCACCTCTTGAATGCTCATAACCTCTATCGACGCGTTAGATCTTCGATTCTCGCGGAAACCCCACCGTCGAGGTCGACGTTTCCACTGAAAAGGGTCCGTCTACCCGTGTTTTACTTCCGTCGTTAGGTATGAGGCTTAGGTCGCGTTTTAGGCCGCTTCCGTGCTGCAGTCCCATCTGGTGCTTCCACCGGTATCCATGAAGCCGTCGAGTTGCGTGACGGCGATAAAACTTCATATGTTGGAAAGGGTGAGCACCCATGGATGTAAATTGCAAGGTATGGCGTGTTGACTCCCGCACAGGTGTCTCGAAGGCTGTCGCCAATGTCAACGATATTATTGCCCCTGAGTTGATCAAGTCTGGCCTTAAGGTCACCGCCCAGAAGGACATCGACGACTTCCTCATCAAGCTCGACGGTACCCCTAACAAGGGTAAGCTCGGAGCCAACGCCATTCTCAGCGTCAGTATTGCCGTCGCTGAGGCTGCTGCTGTTGAGAAGGGTGTTCCCTTGTACCAGCACTTGGCCGAGCTCGCTGGCGTCAAGCCACCCTACGTCCTTCCCACTCCCGCATTCAACGTTATCAACGGTGGTTCCCATGCCGGAAACAAGCTCGCCTTCCAGGAGTTCATGTTGCTTCCCGTTGGAGCTTCCACCTTCACGGAGGCCATGAAGATCGGTACCGAAACTTACCACACCTTGAAGAAGGTCATCAATGCCAAATACGGAATTGATGGTCAGCGCCAATTATGTGCACGTTCGACTGGGTTTCCTCTGACCGTGCATCCATATTAGCCGCCAATGTTGGTGATGAGGGAGGGTTCGCCCCCAACGTGTCTGGCGCAGACGAGTCACTTGAGCTCCTCAGCGAGGCCATCAAGAAGGCCGGTTATGAGGGCAAGATCAAGATTGCCCTTGATGTTGCCTCCTCCGAGTTCTACAAGGATGGCAAGTACGATCTCGACTTCAAGAACCCCAATTCCGATCCCACGAAGTGGCTCACCGGCGTTGAGCTCGCGGACCTCTATATCAGCTACATTAAGAAGTACCCCATTGTCTCCATCGAGGATCCCTTCGACCAAGACGATTGGGAGGCTTGGACCCACTTCACTGCCAACAGTGGCATCCAGATCGTCGGCGACGACCTTACTGTCACCAACCCCCTCCGTATCAAAACTGCCATCGAGAAGAAGGCTTGCAACGGTCTATTGCTTAAGATCAACCAGATCGGAACCATCTCCGAGTCCATCCAGGCGTGAGTTTCTGTCGATTGGGGAAACGAACCCCCGAGATTAAAGGCGTCTTCACAGTGCTCAGTTGTCTCAGTCTGATGGTTGGGGTGTCATGGTCTCTCACCGATCCGGTGAGACCGAGAACACTGTTATCGCTGACCTCGTCGTTGCCCTCGGTACTGGACAGATCAAGACTGGTGCCCCTGCTCGTAGTGAGCGTGTTGCCAAGTACAATGCTCTGCTCCGCATCGAGTACGTTCCAACCTCTCGTTTCTCTTCTCACCTCACTCAACACACTTCAGGGAGGAACTCGGCTCCAACTCCAGCTATGCTGGTGACCGCGGTCTGAGTGCTGGCTCCAACCCTCCGGCTTTGTTGAAATAGATGGGGTATGATATAAAGCAGCCCAAACCAAAATAAGTGTACCACGTAACGAGCTGCGTCCCCTGTTGTATTTTCTGATGTCATTTGGATGTCATACTGATCAAAAATAACGTTGCTGCATGTAAACACCTTCGTAAGTCCATCAGTCCGCGTGCCTGTTGCCCTCTATCGGCGGTTTTCCTCCTCGAAGGCTTTCATTCCCGTACGTGCACCCTGGAGCTGTTACCCCCCCCCCCCCCCATCAACACGAAGGTTCGAGCTGCATCGTGATCAGGAGTGGCTGGCTGCAAGTGACGGAAATGGTCCCCGGGTGTCCGAACCTGAATTTGATTGCTTCTTGTCCATCAATCTCACCGCATCCTCGGCCTTATATGTCACCCAAGGGGTGAGGTTGGAAAGGCGATTAACCACTTCGGCGTAACCCTCCGGATTTATCTTCATCAAACTGGCACGGCCAGTTCATCGCGCCCCGATGGGGCTGTGAAGGTAGGTTTGGTTCAGACAAATCAAAGCGGAGTTTGAGGTTTTAGCGTGAATCAGTGAGTTGGTGACCTATCGTGAATCTGGAAGACGGCGAGCTTTTAGAAGTGGCAGTACTTGTCCTGCCCACTGACTCTTCGTCTTAGGGTCAGAGCAGCGAATGACGACGTCCACCGTCTCGCAGGGTTCTTCAGACGCATATTTCTGCGAGCCACAGGCGTCGGGATGGATATCCATTCCCCACGTTATCATTGTCCGTTGATGTGTTTCCCAAGTAGGATTTGTTGAGCTTTTGCGTGTTTCGTGGGCACCTGAGACCGTCGGCGATATTTTAAAGTGGCATTGCGACAATTTTGGGAAGCGCCAGGCTCGACCGCACCCCACGCTGACCCCACGGGCCCGTATTATAATCAGTTCGAGCCTGCGTCGACGTCGAGACACTCCGCGGTAACATAGAGTCAAACAAACCGAGAACCCTGACAATTTCACTCCTCTTAGGGTGGTACCTGTGCTCTAAGCAATATGGATATACTAGATATACATATAGACCCGTAAGAGCATAGCGTGACCTGAAGTCCCGCAGCCTCCAAGGGGAAGACTCTACGACATCTTGACCAGAGGTTCGATAACAACACCAGGCTGAAAATGACATTAACAGACCGCAGGAGTGAGAGAACGCTGGAGAGAGCACCTTCTTGACAACCCTTGGCAGTGTTCCCCTCTGGAACCCAAGTCTGGTATTCCACTCCGTCCCGATCGGTGTCTGTAGGCTCCTCTCGTATTGCGCCTTGCTTGTATATGGGTATGGTAGGTCCTTGACCATGTACTTCGCAACCTTCTTGTCCCGTTTCTCGGAGATGATGACGTGAGCTTTTCCATAGTCTTCTCGAGAACGAGGGTCGATGCCAGCGACCTTCTTGACAAGGAATGGTTTCGGCGGTGTTTTCTTCGCACCCGCCCCACCCCACGAGCCCTAGAACAGCTCGATTGAGGAGGCCGATAATGCATTGAAAGTGGGAAAGGGAGCGCACCCATCCAGGTAGGGTTGTATCCACTTCCTTCGGTACATCTTCGAGGGTCTCCCGTTGCTTAGCCTCTTGGAAGTCCTGGACACGAATGAGTGGATAGATTGCGCGTGTTTCAATGGAATGGATGGGGGGGAAACACACCTGGACAACTTTATCTCCCGCGAACGCGAGCGACACAAGGTCTCGTTGTGCAAATGGCTTCACAATGCTTTGACCTTTGGCCTTACCCTTTCCTTTCTTCTTTTTCTCGGTCAACCTCCGTTCTTGCTCTTCCACCTCACTGTTCACGCCCGAGTCTTCATCAGAGTCGACCTCGGTCTGGGTTGCAACCTTCGCTTTACCCATCGCTTTGGAGACCGGAGGGAGATTCGCCTGCTCCGATTCTTCCGGTCGGAGGTTCAGGATAGTGTTCATAGAGATCTCGACAATAGCGTCATCCTTTGCCTTTTCTCGCTCGCTCTCGTGCTTTTCTTGATGCTTGCGAAGTCGATTGTTAGATTTCTCCGCCAAACCGCTCGACTTGCCCACGATGATCTCGTTCTTCTTGCGGGCGATTTTAGAAGAAGAGTTCGACTGAATATTCAGCCACGGGTTCTCGGGTTCCGAACGAACAACTGGTTTTGTGGTGCTGGATGAGGTAGAAGCGATGGTGGCGGGAGGTTTCGAATTTTTAGGGGGGACCGCTGTTGACTGAGACGAGAGGGTATGTGATGAAACAGGGGAGATAGATTCGACGTCGCAAACAACGTCCGGAGGCGGCTGCCTCAGAGGTGTGGGTTGTGTCTGTGATCAGATGGGGTGAAACTCAGTACGCGTTCAAAGGAAATTGGGGTGGCCACACTAACCTGGGTTCCAGGTCTGAAGCTAACCCTCCCACGGGTCCGCTCAGGCTGGTTCTGTAGATCGTCGTTGTCGCCATCGGAGGTGACCTCTGCGTCCGACCCAGCGAGGCCCTTCAGGAACTCGTCCGCCATATCCTGGGCCTTCCTATCGCCCCTGGCCATTGCGTCTTTCATGAACTTCATGCTGAACAGGCTCTTATTTGAGTGCCCCGGGCCCTCCTCCTCCGCGAGTTTGGCGACCTCGTCGAACGCAGAGGCTCGAATTTGTCCCTCGTCCCCAGTGTCGTCGTCACTATCATCCTCATCCTCGTCCGCCTCGCCCTTCGCGTGAATCTTTCTCCTAAGTTTTTCGCCTCTCTGCAACATCTCCAAGACCTCCTGCCGCTGATCCTCATCCAGCTCACCTCTTGCCTTCATAGCTTTTGCCCACTTCCCCGTGTTTTTGTGCTTCAGCGTTGCCCTCTCCCTGGCCCGTTCAACTTCGCGCTGCAATTGCTTTCCCTCATCATCAGCGCTATCCTCACCAACGTCAAGTTTATCCATGAGTTTCTGCTTCTGCTTCTTCTTCAGGCGACGGTATGTCTTGCTTTTGATCTTCGCGAGACGCTTCGCCTTGGTGTCAGCCCGGAACATGAGTTCGCGCATCTTTCGGACTTCGGAGGTACGCGCGAGGACTACATCAGCAGTGAGAGGGTTTGCCGGGAGATTATCAGGTCCCTGGCCGCGTTGAGAGTCAAGAAGGTTCGCCTTCTTCAGGAGTTTGTCGATGGAAGTCTCAAGTTCTGTAGTGGGCTACGGGTTGACAGTCAGATACACAAGCCAAGATGGAGCGAATCGAAAAACCTTAAACTTGGCGATTAATTCCGAATTTGAAGTTGAAGATTTTGCGGGTGCTTGGAGAGGGAAACTGAGATGATCGGCCTGCACACCTTCACTTAGCATCCGAGAGACATTGTCCGGAGCTGCGTACCTCTTTAATCTGTTTCATGGTGGCCTGCCACCTATCTACTTCCTGTTTTGTTTGTTCATACGCCGCTTCCCTATCCAGCCGATCCTGAGTTCGCTGAGGAAGGGGCGCAGAAAGCGCCTTGTTCTTCGAGGATGTCAAAACTTTTGTCGATTTTTTGAGGGAGTCCAAGTTGACGGACTGGCCCACAAGCGGAGCGAGAAGGTCCTCAAAATCGAGTTTGGTCTGGCCTATAGGACCAAGTTGTCAGAACACAGCGTAGTACTGCGGGATCGAATTGAAGCTCACCTGAAGCTGCGAACTCGTTTTCTGCGCCCGCTTCGTTGCGCTCTTTGAGTAACTTTCGTTTCTTGCGGGGCGCATTACCCTCAGCGGCGGCTGCACCCTCGCCCTCGGGTATTTTTCGCTTGGTTGGCGAGTCCAGATTCGAAATGAATTGACCGAGGTTTTGTAGGCCATCGACGTCCGCCTCATCGTCCGAAGGCGTGAACTGATCCTCCGGTTCAGGATCCATGTCCTGATCATCTCCATCGTCGTCGGCCTCCTCTTCCTCCTCTTCTCCGTCGGAGGAAGCGCGGAAGGTTCCGTTTTCGCGAGAAGGTACAGCGGGTAGCTCGTCGTCACTTAGTGGGTCCGCACGACCATCGAGGATATCGAGTACGTCGAAGAACTCGCCAGGTTCCCCCGCTTCCATTTCACTGACTGAGCCCTCCGCGCCGCTCTGACCGTACTCAAGCTCTCCCCCATCGCTCTCGTCGAGATTGACCTCAAAATGGACGGTCTTTGTGGCCGGGGGCTTCTGTTTGGGTTTTGTCGACGGTTGGCCCTGCGGAGCGAAGGATTGGATGGGTTTGGGGTGTAATATTAAAATTTTCGGTACCTTGCGAACGAACCCATGTCCTGCAAATGTCTCCTCGTCGCTTTCACCGAAAGCAGCGTCAGAATCGATGTCCTCGTCTTCCTCGGAATCCACTCCCTCATCGTCCGAGTTCTGACCAATCAGCCTGGGTTGTGGTTGGCCATTTCGGTTGTTATCGCCCTCTGAATCACTGGCATTGTCACGGCCGAGCTCAGCAAGCTCCCCCTTGGTTAGACGGAGGGCAACCTTTGATCGGCGCACTTTTTCGGGCTTAAACTCGTATACATCATCGACACTTGTTGACTGCCGGGTTTTTTTGCGAGCCAGTCTCCTCGAGAATCCAATGAGGTTGGATTTCTTCTGCACTGCCGTCCGTTTGTTACTGGCAGCCCGAGCCATTTCGCGAAAAACTTGGACAGGTCGATCGGGAGAGGAAGGAGTGATCGGTGGTGGGAACTTGGTTCTTCCACTTCCGCGCCTTCCACACCAACGGTCATCTCAGTTCGGCCTCAGGTTCACGTAACGGTTACTTGAAAACTATCAGGATATAATGTACGACGCTTTACGAATTCGATGATTTACAGGGCTGACGCGTTACCAACCAGGGATTCAGACGACGACGAATTCTTGTACGGTCCTTCCGCCAAGACGGAACCTGGTCCTCCACTAAGAACCTCAGAACCGCCCGGGTTGACCGGTGAGCCTTTGTTTTACTTTTCCTGCACACCGTAACGCGGTCTCTTTCGTTGCCTGTATCACTTTACTTGACCAATAATGATTCAACTTTGCTCATCATACCCATGTGCGCGCGTGAGCAGCTCCAGCGATGTGAGTACCCCAATTACAATGGACTGGCTTTGGGTCAGCAACTCATGACGCATACAGAGCACCTTCAAACTCGTTGGCCTCCGAAGACGACGCCATTTATGGCGATGCCGGTGGCACAGTCCCCACGGATACGAATGGGAGCGCGAACGGCGAAAATGACGAAGAAGAAGCACACGAATCAGATGGTGGAGGAGAAGAGGAAGAAGAGGATAGTGAGGATGTAAGTCATCCAGTTCAAACGCGTTGCTCCTTTTGATAACCGGTTTGGTAGGATGTCGAATTCATCATGGAGCACCCCTCAATGTCATTGGATCTACGACAATCGCGGCAGGGACCCCCTCGTGCTACCAGCACGTCTCAACCCCCTCCGAAACCACAACCATGTATGTCGAATATACTCGCGATTGAACTCTAGTGTTAAGCTGACACCCAACAGCGGCACCGGCACCCTCTCTTACCACGGAGTATACTCCTAGAGAGAGGGGAAGACCAACAACGTCTCAACCCCCACCTCCCATCCCCGCCCTTCCTCCTCCTCCTCAACAACAACAACAACAGCCAACCCAGCCGAGTGTCCAGCCAATCCTGGTGCAGGAACCAACCCAGGTCACAATTGATCTCGATCCCTCAGGGAAAGACTTGCAGGGACCAGATCCCAACACCCTTCCTCCGGCGACTGCACCCCCATCGCACCCTAATATCGACCCTAATTTAATCGGCACACTGGACGGACGTTCCATCCTCGAAGTCGACCTGAACTCACTTAACGACAAGCCGTGGCGAAGACCAGGATCCGATCTCAGTGACTGGTTTAATTATGGTTTTGACGAGATTTCCTGGGAGGCATATTGTTACCGGAGGAAGGAGCTTGGTGATCTCGCGACTGTCCTCAAAGCGAATATTCTGGTGCGCCATCCCAATGGTTTTGGTTTCCTTTGACTAAAGGTACATTGCAGAACCTCACAGGCATGCCCGAAGAACAAGTCACCGCTCTCCCACCGGAAATCCGCTCAGTAGTGATGGCCAGTGCAACAAATTACATGAACAACGGCGCCAACCCGGCGATGATGGCCCAAAATCCTGGAATGGGAATGCCAATGATGGGCGACATGGGAATGAACATGCCTCAAATGAACATGATGAACTCCATGAACCCAGCGGACATGTCGGGTATGCAGATGGGGATGCCCATGCAAGACAACACCATCGTTCCGGGTCATATGCCGCAGGAGCATGTTGCGGGAGATGGGTTCCCGGGAAATCAGGCTGCGATGATGGGCATGGCCGGTGGCGATTTCACGATGCAGGTAGGGTTACTTCGTTACTTTCCGCCCCCTATGTATCCTGGTCCTTAATACCATGGTCTTGGCAGGATCCTACGGCTGTCATGCAACAACAGATGCAACAACAGATGTTCTCCGGAATTGACGCAGCAAATACACCAGTGCAGCCACAACCTGTGCGACCCATTCCTACGGGTCCCACAAGTCTAACAGGCCCTACTGGACCTTCCTTCAGAGGAAGAGGGGTTGCGCTTGGACCACGTGGTCGTGGTGGGTTCCAGCAGCGTGGAGGGCGAGGTATGTGACCCCATAACTCGACCCGTCGAATATCCGATTTACCACCTCCAGTGGGGCAAACAGCAATACGGTCGACGTCACCTTTGCCACCCAACGTTCCGACAGGCCCTCGAAACCAAAACAAATACAAGGACAGAGATGGGCTTACAGCCAATGTCGACGGACTGGATTACGGTGGTGGACGGGACGCCAACAATGGCACGCCGCCAGAGGAGAGATCACGGTAAGTCCTCGCCATTGTCGTGCTTTTTGGTTATAGTGGTTGATACAGAGCTTTAGGAAACGGAGGGCTTCCCCTGTATTGGAGGATAATAGGTCTAAGAGACGGTAGCCGTATCCACTGTATACGTTGCTTGTGATATGTACATGGGGCAGTAAGCCCCCTTTCCCGTCCACCCTCGAGCTTCTAACCACGTTGGAACACAGTGCAAAGACACCACAGAACACCGACCCCACGACCGGAAGCCACCAGCGAGCACAGGACTTGCCATGCCCCGCCTCCGGCACTCGGGCCGCAACACAGCTCGCAGCGCCACACCCGCAACTGCGGTAGGGCACACTGAGCATATATTTTGAAGCCGTAGCTTGTCCCATTCCTGCCTCTCCCGTCCCGCCCCTTCTGAACCGTTAACAACGCTATCTATTCTTTCGAAATCCCGCCCAAGAGCATGCTCATTTCCGGTGGGCACTGGGTAGGAGCGTTCCTCGCAGATGATATTCCAGCCCTGGCAAACCTGTAGTCCCGCCGCAGGGCATTTTACACCGGGGGGCTTCGTGAGTTATCTATCACCTACTGGTGGTATCCCAAAACTTGAATCGGCGGGGCATCACAGAAAAGGCAGCTCTACGAAACTTACCAGGAGGTCAACATTTTGATTTCCTCGTTCCCTGCATCACTGAACTGGAGGGGTGCTATATGGAGTACGCAAGGGGTTTGATTGTTATCGACATTGAGATAGTCAACAAACTCGACAACGTCGCTGGGAAACACCTGCCGACCGATTCAGCGCATTGGAGTGTAACGGGTCCGCGGTTACCTGCGCCTCAATGCACAATCGACGCTTTCTTCCACTGCGGATCCGAGCGTCAAGTTCTCTGGGGTCGCCAAATCATGGACTCCCAGCCTGTAGACCCTTAGGGAAAACGAGGTCTCTGGTGTGGTTATTCGACGGTGAGCCGCGACCTATTTGCCCCACGTACTCCACGCACAATTAACGCGGTGTGTCACAGTGAGCAAGTCCATCCGCGAAGGGTATGTCGCAGAACAATGGGCACTTTCCCAAACCCTTGACTTCCCGGTCTGTTACATTGTCGTGTTGAAGAACTTCCATCTGGAACTGGGCAAGATGGAGATCACTAGGGAGGGCGTGAAACACCAGAAGTCCCGGGAACGGGAGAGGAATCCGCTCTGTTGGCGCGGAGGGGGGGGTTACAAACTCCCTGGCACCTCAAAACCATCCATATGCCTCCCTAAACCCGAAACCGTCTGGGGTTTCTGAGACAGGTAAATCCCGACGTGTCGTGGAACCGTGGATATCGCCCATAGAGAATTCTGATCCCACGATCAAGGTGAGACATCGCTTCTGCTCGGGCGAGTTTGGTCCCGAACTAGAACTTCCTGGCGATGACAACGGGAATGGGCATGAAGTTTGACATGAAGTAAGATTCGTGGATTTCGATGAAAGGAGGGGAAGGATTTTGATTGGCGTGAATTTGTGCGGGGAGTACAACAAAGGCGAGGCAATTCGTGGCTACCTCGCAGATTTACCACAGAGTCGCACTGAAAATGGGCTAATGGAACATACCAGCCACGTACCTCAGAGGTGGATCTCTCCATCAGCACGTTTCGCCTGGCGATCGCAACATGCGTGCAGTCGGACTGTTGCTTTAACGACAACCGTCTCCCTATTCATACGATTACTGAATCCCCCAGGTGACCCATTAACCTAACCCCCAGTGCTGTCCCCACCCCCATCTTCCTGTACCCCGGCCTCAATTACGTTATCAAGCGGGTCACGTCTCGTCCTCGCGACATCACGAAAACAGTTTTTTTCCAAAGTGGGAAAGTTGTTCAAAGTGCGGGAATGTGAATAAACATGTGTAAATCAAGGCCCGAGTTGTTCGTTGCCGAAAAGCCCCCCAAAAAACGGCCAAAGTGACCAAAGCGGCCAAAGCCCCAAACTCGACGAAGTGGCTTCGCGTGGGGATCCAGCTGTTCACCTGTGGTGTTCACTCAGTTGAGGCGGG
>Ga0307515_10003050_pt1 | contig 35485 bp, 32 predicted proteins | sample 17_EM_MG_FD_194513 | JGI IMG/M metagenome (GOLD analysis project Ga0307515, IMG submission 194513) | Populus trichocarpa ectomycorrhiza microbial communities from riparian zone in the Pacific Northwest, United States - 17_EM | ecosystem: Host-associated > Plants > Roots > Unclassified | place... | reverse complement strand
GCTTGCCGACATCCTCCCCCATGATCAGAACCTTGGGGTCGGACTCCAAGGCAGCACGCAACGATTCGTTGATCGCCTTGGCCAACGGCAGGTTCTTGAACGTCGCGGTCTGTGCCGCTGTCTGTGCCGCCATGTCACTTACCCCCCTCTTCATCCGCGAACGACGCCTGATAGGCGGCGAACTGGGCCCTCTCCTCGTCGACGAGCGCATGCCCGTCCGCGTACACATGCTCGAAGATGGCCAACCGGTCCGGGTCCGGCATGGTGCGGACCGCTTCGCGCACTCGCCTGCCCAACGCTTCGCTCTCCGTCTCCAGTTCCGCGAAAAATCCCTCATTCGCGTGGTTTGCGGCCTCCAGATACCGGCGCAGGCGCAGGATCGGGTCCTTCGCCTCCCACGACTCGCGCTCCTCGTCGGCCCGGTACTTGGTCGGGTCGTCGGAGGTGGTGTGCGCGCCCATGCGGTACGTGTACGCCTCCACGAGCGTCGGGCCCTCGCCGTTGCGGGCCCGCTCCAGCGCCCACTTGGTGACGGCGAGGCAGGCCAGGACGTCGTTGCCGTCGACGCGGACGCCCGGGAAGCCGTAGCCCTGTGCGCGCTGGTAGAGCGGGACGCGGGTCTGCTTCTCGGTGGGCTCGGAGATGGCCCACTGGTTGTTCTGGCAGAAGAACACCACCGGCGCGTTGTAGACCGCGGAGAAGGTGAAGGACTCGGCGACGTCGCCCTGGCTGGAGGCGCCGTCCCCGAAGTACGCGATGACGGCGCTGTCGGCGCCGTCCATGGTCACGCCCATCGCGTAGCCGGTGGCGTGCAGGGTCTGCGAGCCGATGACGATCGTGTACAGGTGGAAGTTGTTGGTGGTGGGGTCCCAGCCGCCGTGGTTGACGCCCCGGAACATGCCCAGCAGGTTGGTCGGGTCGACCCCGCGGCACCAGGCGACGCCGTGCTCGCGGTAGGTCGGGAAGACGTAGTCGTCCTCGCGGGTGGCCCGCCCGGAGCCGATCTGGGCGGCCTCCTGGCCGAGCAGCGAGGCCCACAGGCCCAGTTCGCCCTGGCGCTGCAGGGCGGTGGCCTCGGCGTCGAAGCGGCGGGTGAGCACCATGTCGCGGTACAGGCCGCGGAGCTCTTCGGGGGTGATGCCGGCGACGTACTTGTCGTACGGGGCGGTCTTGCTGTTCTTGACTCGCTTGCCCTCGGGCGTCAGCAGCTGGACGAGGTCCGGGTCGGCGCCCTTGGCCTTGCTTCCGGCGCTGCGTCGCGGCTTGCGCGGGGCAGTGCTCTCCACGGTCACGTGTGCTCCTCCGTCGGTCCGGCTCCCCGGGTTCGCCGGGTGCCAGTGCGGCTCACCTGCGCCCCACGGACGCACAGGGTGGGTGCGGTTCGTCGGGAACAGGCGTGACAGGTGCCCCGGCGAGCGCCCTGCAACAGGCACGTTACCCAGTGCTCCACAATTCTGTGAAACCCCTCCTGACCTGCGATTTTGCTTGGATTTCCAAGTAAATCGCGAAAGTCGGGAACAAGTCCTGGTCACAGCCTTGCAGGGGGCCGGAACAACGGCACGTTATCCCGCTCACCTCGGGCACGGGAAGAGCCCGTATGTGAGACTTACCGCGTGCCCGGAGACGGAAAAATCAGCGTATTTCTCCTCGACGACCATGAAGTGGTCCGGCGTGGCGTCCACGAGATGCTCTCGGTCGAGGACGACATCGAGGTGGTCGGCGAGGCCGGTACGGCGGCCGAGGCACTGGTGCGGATCCCGGCCGTGCGCCCGGATGTGGCGATTCTCGACGTACGGCTCCCGGACGGCAGCGGTGTCGAGGTGTGCCGTGAGATCCGCGCCCTGGACGACTCCGTGAAGTGCCTGATGCTGACCTCCTTCTCGGACGACGAGGCCCTCTTCGACGCGATCATGGCGGGTGCCTCCGGGTACGTCCTGAAGGCCATCCGGGGCACCGAACTGCTGTCCGCCGTACGGGACGTCGCGGCCGGCAAGTCACTGCTCGACCCGGTGGCGACCGCCCGGGTGCTGGAGCGGCTGCGCAACGGCGGCCCGCAACAGGACGAGAAGTTCGACTCCCTCACCGACCAGGAGCGCAGGATCCTCGATCTGATCGGGGAGGGGCTCACCAACCGGGCGATCGGCGAGCGGCTGCACCTCGCGGAGAAGACCATCAAGAACTACGTGTCGAGTCTGCTTTCCAAACTCGGTATGGAGCGGCGCTCCCAGGCGGCGGCCTATGTGGCGCGGAAACAAGCACAGAAACAGGCACAGAGACAGGTCGAGCAGCAGCGTCATTAGGGACCAAAGACCCCTCCCCTGGGCATGCGGTCCGGCCGACAGTGTTCCTATGCCCCTCGACGCACAGCCCGGCGACGAACAACTCGCCGTCGATCTGCTCGCGCGTACCGACCACGGCCGGGTCGCCACCACCCTCCGGGCGCTGCCCTTCCTGGCCTTCGCCAGCCACATCGTCCAGGACGGGCGGCTGCTGCTGCGCATGCCCCGGAGCCACGGCTACCACCACGCGTGCGTGGGCAGCGTCGTCGCCTACGGGGCCGACAATCTGGGCTCGGCCGGGCCGGGCGAGGGACTGTGGTCCGTGCAGGTCGTGGGCGCGTGCGAGAGCCACGATCCGACGGCCGACCAGGTCGAACGTTTCGGCCCCGCTCCGGGCACGGTGGACGATGAGCCGTACGAGCCGGTCTATCTGCGCATCGAGCCGCAGTTGAGCACCGTGCACACGACGGACGGCGGTCTGGAACGCCACTTCGGGCCCACCCTGTGACCGAAAGCGACCACCACAGACCGATCGGTGACTTTCTGTGACAAACCGCAGCTCACAGGCCCGTCCCGTGCCCTAGCATCGGCCGCGTGCCGCCCTTACGTGTACCACCCCCCGTGCCCCACGCGCCCCCGCTGGGCGCCCTCCTCCGCCAGTACGCCGCCGGGTCCGCCGTCACCTGCGAACCCGTCGAGCAGGGCCTGCTGAACCGCGGCTACCGGCTCCGCACGACCCAGGGCCGCTACTTCCTCAAGCACCACTTCGACCCCGAGACCGCGGACCCGGCGGCGATCGCCCGCCAGCACACCGCGACCCGGCGGCTGGCCGACCTCGGCGTCCCCGTGGCACCCCCGCTGCCCGCCCGAGACGGCCGTACGGTCGCCGTCGTCGGCGGTCACGCCTACGCCCTGCACCCCTGGATCGACGGCAGGCACCGCCACGGCGGCCAGTTGACCACCGTCCAGTGCGGACGCCTCGGCGCGCTCCTGGGGGTCGTCCACGCGAGCCTGGAGCGGGTCATGCCGGGGCGCCGGGAGGAGTGCGCGCCAGGGGCCGACCCCGCCGACACCTTCGCCCTCATCGACGACCTCCTCGGGCACGTCCGCCGGCACCGGCCCGCCGACGCCTTCGACGAGCTGGCCCGCCACCGGCTGCTGGAACGCCGGGAGTTGCTGGAACGGCACGCGGACCGACGGCCGCCGCGCGGTGCCTCCGTGGGGTGGACGCACGGGGACTTCCACCCGTTCAACCTGCTCTACAAGGGCGACGCCCCCGCCGCGATCGTCGACTGGGACCGGCTCGGCGTACAGCCCCGCGCGGAGGAGGCCGTACGCGCCGCCGCGATCTTCTTCGTACGGCCGGACGGGGCCCTGGACCTGCCGAAGGTGCGGGCGTACGCGCACGCGTACCGGCGTTCCGCGGGCGCCGGCCCCTCCGAACTCGCCGCCGCCGTGCACCGGGTGTGGTGGGAGCGGCTCAACGACTTCTGGATGCTGCGCTGGCACTACGAACGCGGCGACACCCGCGCGGACCCCCAGTTCCCGGCAGCGTCGGCGCTCGCCGTGTGGTGGACGCGGGAGTACGACGCGGTGTGCGAGGCGTTCGCGGAGGGCGCCCCCTAGAGACACCGGGATACCGGGATACCGGGACACCGATAAACGGCACGCGCGCGTGGACCTCTGTTTACGGGGTGCACGCGCGCGCGAGTGCTTCGGTGCCGGTGATCCGGGCCGGGTCAGCCGCCGAGGGCACCTGCAACGGTGTCGCCGCCGCCCCCGCCGTCCTCACCGGTGCCGCCCGTGTCCGTCGGGTCCGCCGAGGTCGTCTCGGTCGGGGTGTCCGACGGCTCCTCGGAGGCCGTCGCCGACGGGGTGCTCGAAGGCCGCTCGGTGGCCGTCTCGGTCGGGGTGTACGACGGCGTCGGCGTCGGCGTGTACTGCGAACCGGAGCTCGTGCCGCTGTCGTCCGTGTCCGTGTCGGACGGCGAGGCGGTCGTGTCGTCGCTCGGCGTCTCGGTGGCCGTGTCGTCGGTCGCGGTCTGCGAAGTGGTCGGCGACTGGGTGGTGCCCGAACCGCCGCTGCCGTTGCCGGTGGTGTTGAGCGCCAGCGCGACACCCGCCGCGATGGCGATCACCGCGAGCACGGCGAGGATCCACAGCTTGCCGCGGCCGTTGCCGTGGTTGCCGTGCCCCTCGAAGCCGCCGTCGTCGCCGTTGCCGTAGCCGCCCGGCAGGATCGGCTGCGGGATCTGCGTGGTGCCGGAGGAGTCGCCCTGGGGCATCACGGTCGTACCGGCGAAGCCCCCCGGAGGGGTGCCCTGCCCGTTCGCGACAGTCACGGGCCCGGTGTTCCAGGTGCCGGTGTGGCCGCCCTGGTCGTAGAGCATCTGGAGCCCGTACTGGACGAGCCCGCGCATCTCCTCGGCCGTCTGGAAACGGTCGTCCGGGTCCTTCGCGAGGGAGCGCATGACGAGGCCGTCGAGCTCGGGCGGGCAGACGCCGTTCGAGGTGTGGGACGGCGGGACCGGGATGTCCTGGACGTGCTGGTAGACCACCGACAGCGGCGTCTCGCCGGTGAACGGGGGCCGCAGCGCGAGGAGTTCGTAGAGGAGGCAGCCCGTCGCGTACAGGTCGGAGCGGTGGTCGACGGCCTTGCCGAGCGCCTGCTCCGGGGAGAGGTACTGGGGCGTGCCCATGACCATGCCGGTCTGCGTCATCGTCGTGGAGGCCCCGTGCAGGGCGCGCGCGATGCCGAAGTCCATGACCTTGACCGCGCCGTTGTGCGTGATGATCACGTTCGCGGGCTTGATGTCGCGGTGCACGATGCCGTGCTGGTGCGAGTAGGCGAGCGCCTCCAGGACACCGGAGACGATGATCAGGGCCTGCTCGGGCCCGGGCGCCTCGGCGTTGAGGAGGAGGTCGCGGATCGTGCGGCCCTCGACGATCTCCATGACGATGTACGGCACCGACATGCCGCCCACGTAGTCCTCGCCGGAGTCGTACACGGCGACGATCGAGTGGTGGTTGAGCCCGGCCACCGACTGGGCCTCGCGTGTGAAGCGGGCCTTCGAGGTCGGGTCCTCGGCCAGGTCGGAGCGGAGCAGCTTGACGGCGACCGTGCGCCCGAGCCGTACGTCCTCGGCCGCGAAAACCTCGGCCATGCCGCCCCGGCCCAGTCTGTGGGTGAGCCGGTACCGGCCGTCGCCGACCAGTCCGCCGTTACCCCACAGCTCCGGTGCGTCCGACATTCCGCCGCCAGCCGCCTCGGGGTCGGACGGGCCCTGAGCGTGCTGCTGTGCCATCAGTCCTCGCCGTCGTTTCTGCCCGCGGTGCGCGCGGTGTTGTTACGGTCTCCGTCGGCCACGCTACAGGCTCGGCGCAAGCCGCCGTTCCGGGATCAGTGCCGGAATCGTCCGGAGACGGACCGGCCATCAAATCGGTATCACGGGCCGTCGTGCAAATTCTGTGTACCGCCGGTACAGCACCTGTAACGCTTCCACGACTCTTCTTTCGCGTACGGTCACGGATCGGGCACCGCGCTTGACGTGTCAGTGCCCTCCGGCAGACTTGGCCGGGAATGACGCATTCGATCACTGAGCCGGCGCCGATGGGGGACACGGGACATGAGCCAGGACGGCGCACAGGGCCGGTATGCGGGGCGCGCGCTCGCAGGTGGCCGCTACCAACTGCGCGACCTGCTCGGCGAGGGCGGCATGGCCTCGGTGCACCTGGCGTACGACTCGGTGCTCGACCGTCAGGTCGCGATCAAGACACTGCACACCGAACTCGGCCGGGAACAGGCCTTCCGCGAGCGCTTCCGCCGCGAGGCCCAGGCCGTGGCCAAGCTCACCCACACCAACATCGTCTCGGTCTTCGACACCGGCGAGGACGCGCTGGACGGCACGACGATGCCGTACATCGTCATGGAGTACGTCGAGGGCCGCCCGCTCGGCTCCGTGCTCGACGAGGACGTACGGCAGTTCGGCGCGATGCCCGCCGACAAGGCGCTGAAGATCACCGCGGACGTGCTGGCCGCCCTCGACATCAGCCACGAGATGGGCCTGGTCCACCGGGACATCAAGCCGGGCAACGTGATGATGACCAAGCGCGCGGTCGTCAAGGTCATGGACTTCGGCATCGCGCGTGCCATGCAGTCCGGGGTCACCTCGATGACGCAGACCGGCATGGTCGTCGGCACCCCGCAGTACCTCTCGCCGGAGCAGGCGCTCGGCCGGGGCGTGGACGCCCGCTCCGACCTGTACTCGGTCGGCATCATGCTGTTCCAACTGGTCACCGGGCGGCTGCCGTTCGACGCGGACTCGCCGCTGGCCATCGCGTACGCGCATGTGCAGGAGGAGCCGGTCGCGCCCTCCTCGATCAACCGTTCCCTGCCGCCGGCCGTGGACGCGCTGATCGCCCGCGCGCTGAAGAAGAACCCGAACGAGCGTTTTCCCAGCGCCGAGACCATGCGCGACGAGTGCCTGCGGGTCGCGGCCTCGCTGCACGCGGCGGCCCCGAGCATCGTGCCGGGCACGCCCTCGCAGAGCGGCGCGGGCGTCGGCTCCGCGGTCTTCCCGCCGGTCGACCAGGCGACCCCGGCCCCCACCGGCCCCGTACACACGCCGTACCAGCCGAACCCCTACGGCGGTACGCCCGCGCCCGCTCCGGCCTACGGCTATCCGCAGCAGGCGGGCTACCAGCCGCAGCACTCGATCGGGTTCGGGCAGCAGGGCATCTCGACCCCACCGCCGTACAACCTGACCCCGCAGCATCCGACGCCGGCTTCCGGGGGAGGCGGCGGGAAGAACAACAAGCCGGTGATCATCGGCTCCGTGGTCGTCGCCGTCGTCGCGGTCGGCGCGCTGATCGTCGCCCTGTCGATGAACAACGGCAGCGATGACGACGCGAAGGGCAGCGACAGCAGCGCGAGCGCGAGCACCTCGGTGACCGCGGTCGAGGGGCACCGCGACGGCGACCAGACGAAGACCGTCGAGACGACCGCGTGCAAGGAGCCCCAGGAGTCGTACAACGACCCCGCCAAGATCCAGATCCCGGACTTCCAGTTCAAGTACATCAGCTCGGTCAAGGCCTGCCTGCAGGCCGCGGGCTGGAAGGTGAAGGTCAGGTCCGAGGACGAGAACACCTACGGGCAGGGCACGGTCATGGAGCAGTTCCCGGCGGCCGGCACGGATGTGGACCCCAAGAACATGCCCCAGATCCAGCTGAACGTGTCGACGGGCAACCCGTCCTGACGCCGGAGAGCACTCCCTGGTGATGTGGAAGGGCCCGGCAGCATCGGCTGCCGGGCCCCTTTGTCGTGTCGGTACGGACTCGTGTGCGGGTCGGGGTTCCTACAGGTACGGGCCGCCCACGCGCCCGCCGCCCGGCTGCCCCTCCTCGGCGCCGTCGCCGACACCCGGCGGCAGGGCCCGGCGCATCTGCTCCAGCTGCGCCCGCGCGGCCATCTGCTGGGCGAACAGCGTGGTCTGGATCCCGTGGAAGAGCCCCTCCAGCCAGCCCACCAACTGGGCCTGCGAGATGCGCAGTTCCGCGTCGCTCGGCGTCACGTCGTCCGTGAACGGCAGCGACAGCCGCTCCAGCTCCTCCACCAGCTCGGGCGCAAGACCGTCCTCCAGCTCCTTCACGGAGCTGCGGTGGATCTGCTTGAGCCGAGCCCGGCTGGCTTCGTCGAGGGGAGCCGCACGCACCTCCTCGAGAAGCTGCTTGATCATGCTGCCGATCCGCATGACCTTGGCCGGCTGTTCCACCATCTCCGTCACCGGGATCTCGCGGGAGTCCTCGTCCCCGGTGCCACCGAGCGCCATTCCGTCCTGTCCCACGACCAGGATCTGAGGCTTCTCCGGTGACCTTTCGTTCCTCGGCATCTCCATGCCGCCATTCTCTCGCACTCGTACACCTCACCACCCGGGTGCCCCCCTCGAAGGGTGATCCACCGTTTCCGGTTGGCCGAACCCGGAGTGCCGGAGCGTCCACCCGGTGTGACGCTGAGTACGTCGATCTTGCCGCCTCGGCTCGGGAGGGGGCCACGGACGTGACTCCATGGCTGCGTACAACCGGACTGCTGCTTGTGCTGGGCACGGGCACGGTGGTGAATCCGTGCGGGGGTGTTCCGGCGTACGGGGCTGTTCTGTCGCACGGGGTGGAGGCGGGGAGCGGTGCGGGTGCCGGGGGTGGTCGGGTCGCGGTCACAGGGCCCGCATCCCCATCCGCCTCGGCTACGGCCTCCGCTTCCGACTCCGCCTCCGCGTCCGCCTTGAGACCTGCCGCGGGCCCCGACGCCGCCCATGCCTCCCCCGATCCCTCCAGGGCCGGAAACCTCGCGGGCGAAGGGCGGGAACGGCCGGGACGTACCGCGGAGCCGACCACCGACGAGGACGAGAGCGGAGGTGCGGGCGAGGGCGATGACACAGCCGGGCCGACAGCGGACGGTGACGACGACGGGAGCCAGTCGGACAGCCCCGCCAGCCCTACGCCCGCCGACTCCCCGTCCTCCCAGGAGGCCGCCCCCGTGCCGACCTCCTCGCCCCTCCGCCCCCTCCACCACACCGTCACCCACGCCGAGGACCCCACCGAGCCCGTGCTGCGGATCCTGCCGCTGGGCAGCGGCCTGATCCTCATCGGGCTCGGCCTGGGCCTCGCCTTCATCGCACTCCGGGTACGCCGTAGCTGACCGACGTCGGGCCTACGGTGCGACGAGCAGCACCTTTCCGATGTGCCCGCTGTCCTCCAGCACCTGGTGCGCGGTCCCCGCCTCACTCATCGGCAGTTCCCGGTCGACGACCGGCCGGATCCGACCGCCCTCGATCAGCGGCCACACGTGTTCGCGTACGGCGGCGACGATGGCCGCCTTCTCACCGAGCGGACGGGCCCGCAGCGAGGTCGCGCTGATCGCGGCCCGCTTGCCGAGAAGCGCGGCGATGTTGAGCTCGGCCTTGATGCCGCCCTGCATGCCGATGATCGCGAGCCGCCCGTTGACGGCGAGGGCCTGGACGTTGCGGTCCAGGTACTTGGCGCCCATGTTGTCGAGGATGACGTCGGCACCCGCGCCGTCAGTGGCCCGCTCGATCTCCGCGACGAAGTCCTGCTCGCGGTAGTTGATGAGGATGTCGGCGCCCAACTCGGCGCAGTAGTCCAGCTTTTCCTTCGTGCCTGCCGTGACGGCGACCTTCGCGCCGACGGCCTTGGCGAGCTGGATCGCCATGGTGCCGATGCCGCTGGAACCGCCGTGCACGAGGAGCGTCTCGGTGGGGCGGAGGTGGGCGACCATGAAGACGTTCGACCAGACCGTGCAGACCACCTCGGGCAGCGCGGCGGCCTGCTTCAGGTCGAGGCCGGCGGGCACCGGCAGCAGCTGCCCGGCCGGAACGGCGACCTTCTCGGCGTAACCGCCACCCGCGAGCAGCGCGCACACCTCGTCGCCGACCGACCAGCCGGAGACCCCGGGGCCGATCTCGGTGATCCGGCCGGAGCATTCGAGGCCGGGGTAGGGGGAGGCGCCGGGCGGCGGGTTGTAGAAGCCCTGGCGCTGCATGATGTCGGCCCGGTTGACCGCGCTGGCCACCACCTCGACCAGTACCTCGCCCTCACCGGCGACCGGATCGGGGACCTCGCCCCACACCAGCGCCTCGGGCCCACCAGGTTCGGAAATCGTGATCGCATGCATGAGCCCGACGCTACTCCTCGTCATACGACCGACCGCCGAAGGTGGGTCACTGCGACAACGCGAGAAGGTCGGTCACTCCAGCAGCGGTCGACGGTGCGTCACTGCGGCAACGGCCGGGTGTCCGGCGCGACCTGCGAGCCCGGCGACACCCGCACGATCGTGATGAGCCGGTCCGTCAGCTGAAGCGTCCCGATGGCCGGATCGTCGTAGCCGAGCACCCGGTGTCCGCGGACGACGCTCACCACCAGGTCGTCCGTGTCGCGCGGCGACTTGCCGACCTCGGCCTTTATGACCGGGCGTTCGGTCATGTCGAGCCCGCTGCCCTGCTGGATGAGGTCCTCCATGACCATGCCTGCGGCGGGGCTGAGCACGGACAGGCCGAGGAGGCGGCCGGCCGCGCTGGCGCTGGTGATGACCGCGTCGGCGCCGGACTGTTTGAGCAGCGGCGCGTTCTCCTCCTCGCGGACCGCGGCGACGATCTTCGCGCCCCGGTTGAGCTGCCGGGCCGTGAGGGTCACCAGCACGGCCGTGTCGTCGCGCTGGGTGGCGATGATGATCTGCCGGGCCTTGTGCACCTCGGCGCGCTTCAGGACCTCGCTGCGGGTGGCGTCCCCGACGACACCGACGTATCCCTCGCTGCTCGCCGCCTCGATCGCCTTGCCGCTGGGGTCGACCACGACGACCTGTTCCTTCTTCAGCCCGGTCGCGCACACGGTCTGGATCGCGGACCGCCCCTTCGTCCCGAAGCCGATGACGACGGTGTGATCCCGCAAGGTGGACCTCCAGCGGTTCAAGCGCCATTCCTCCCGGGTGCGTTCGGTGAGGACCTCAAGGGTGGTGCCGACGAGGACGATCAGGAAGAACACGCGCAGGGGCGTGACGACGAGGATGTTGGTGAGCCGGGCGCCGTCGCTGACCGGGGTGATGTCGCCGTAGCCGGTGGTCGAGAGGGTGACCGTCGCGTAGTAGAAGGCGTCGAGGAAGTCGACCGAGCCGTCCGAGTTGTCGTTGTAGCCCTCGCGATCGGCATAGACGATCAACGCGGTCGCGACAAGCAGGAACAGCGCGATGGAGAGCCGTTTCGCGACCTGCTGGAAGGGGTGCTCGACCACTTTCTTCGGGAGTTCCACCCGATGGGTCACGAGATGTTCGTCCGCCTGGCGGGCGATCGCATCATGGCCCGATTGTTTCACGTGAAACACACCCCGATCCCGGCGGCCGCCCAGGGCAGATCGATGAGTTCCGCCTGCTGCCCCTGCCGCGCACCACCCGGCGGAACGACCGCGAGCGCGTCGGCGCCCGCGATCCCGCGCAGCATGGCCGGGCCGTTGTAGTGCAGCGGCACGGCAGAGTCGCCGCGCAGCACGGCGGGGATGAGCCGGGTGTCGTACGGATGCCCGTGCACCGCGTCCTGGAGGGGCAGCGCGTACGGCTCCGGGGCGGGGTGTTCCGACAGGGTCCGCAGCAGCGGTTCGGCAAGGGTGAGCAGGCCGGAGATCGCTGCGAGGGGGTTGCCGGGCAGGCCGACGAGGTGCTGGTCGTCCTTGATACGGGCCAGCAGCATGGGGTGGCCGGGGCGGACCTTGACGCCGTCCACGAGGAGTTCGGCGCCGATACGGCGCAGGGTGGGGTGGACGTGGTCGACCGGGCCGGAGGCGGTGCCGCCGGTGGTGACGATGAGGTCGGCGGTGCTGCCCGTGATGGCCTTGTGCAGCGCCTTCTCGTCGTCCCGGAGTCGGCGGACGGCGGTGACTTCGGCGCCGAGCGCGCGCAGCCAGGACGGCAGCATCGGGCCGAGCGCGTCCCGGATGAACCCGTCCCGGGGCAGCCCCTCGGTGAGCAACTCGTCGCCCAGGATGAGGACTTCGACCCGGGGCCGGGGTACGACGGTGAGTGTGTCGTACCCGGCGGCCGCGGCGAGGCCGAGCACCGCCGGGGTCACCAGCGTGCCGCCGGGCAACAGCTGGTCGCCGCTGCGGCACTCCTGGCCGCGCGGGCGGATGTCCTGGCCGTGCCCGACGTCCCGGGCCGCGTGGAGGCGGCCCTTGTCGTCGCTACGGCCGTGCTCGCTGCGGATGACGGCGGTGGCGTCGGCGGGGACCCGGGCACCGGTCGCGATCCGCACGGCCTCGCCGTCGCTGAGCGGCTCCGACTCCGCGTGCCCGGCGAGCACCCCGTCCTCCCGTACGGCCCAGGGGCCGGGGCCCGCGACCGCCCAGCCGTCCATCGCCGAGGTGTCGAACGAGGGCAGGTCGCTCAGCGCGACGAGCGGCGCGGCCAGGACCAGGCCGAGCGCGGAGTCGAGGGTCACGGAGACGGGGGCGCGGCGGGTGCCGGTGCGGGCGGCTCGGCCGGCGATGGCGCGGGCCTCGGGCCAGGGGGTGGCCTTGTGCTGGTCGGTGTCGGGCTTGCGGGGGTTGCCCTGCGGTGCGTGTGAGGGGGAGGCCGAGGGTGAGGGCACGGCGGGGTCGCCGGAGCCGGTGCTGCCTTCGTTCACGAGGGCGAGGACCTCCTCGACGTCGAGATCCTCGGCGTCGTGGGCGTGCTCGCCGGCGTGAATACCGCGCGCGGTCATCCGGCGGTGTCCGGACCCGGGGCGGACGCGGGGGCGTCGGCATCGGCCTTGGCAGTGGCCTTGGCAGTGGCCTTGGCAGTGGCCTTGGCAGTGGCCTTGGCAGTGGCCTTGGCAGTGGATGCGGCGTCGGACGGGGCATCGGCCTTTGTGTCGCCCTTGGCGTCGGACCCGGCTTCCGGGGTGTCCTCGTCCGCCCAGCGCAGCGCGAGGGCCACCGCCTTGCGGGCCGCCTCGGCAACCGCCTCCGGGCCGCCCTTGCCCTGCGCCGCCGCGTAACCGACCAGGAAGGTGGTCAGCGGTGCGGCGGGCCTGGCCACCCCGTGGGCGGCATCACGGGCGAGGTCGAGCAGGATGCCGGTGTCGACGTCCAGGTCGATGCCCAGTTCGTCCTTGACTGCGGAAATCCATTCATCCAACACGTGCCCATGCTCCCTGATGCGTGCCCTGGCGGTGGCGAGGTCGTCCCAGGTGTCGCAGTCGAAGGACGCGACGGGGTCGGGGACGCGGGTGAGTTCGAGCGCGCCGGTCAGCCGGCGCAGGGGCAGCCCGGTGAGGCCGCCGCGTTCTTTGGTGAGTGCGGTCAGCTCTCGGCGGAGCGCCGAGGTGCGGTACGCGGCCACGAGCGGCTGGTCGCGTCCGTCGGCGTCGGTGAGCAGCACCCCTTCGGCGCCGCTGCTCCACAGGGCGGTCAACAGCCGCCGCACGGTGGCCACTTCGAGGAACGGGAGGTCGGCGGAGAGGACCACGACGGCGTCGGCAGTGGTGTGCCGCAGGCCTGCGTCGAGCGCGGCGACCGGACCCGCGCCGGGCGGTTCCTCACGCGCCCAGCGCACCGGCCGGGCGGTGGGCCTCGGGTCGGCCACGACGACCGTGGTCCCGGCGTCGGCACAGGCGCCGAGCACCCGGTCGAGCAGGGCGCGACCGCCCACTCGTAGGCCAGGCTTGTCGGCACCGCCGAGCCGCCGGGCGGCGCCTCCGGCGAGGACGATGGCGTCGTGGGGGATGTCGGGGGAGGTCCCGGGCGGGATGTGGGGGTCGGTACCGGGCAGCGCGTCGGCGTCGGCACTGGGTGCGGCGCCGAGGTCGGCTTCGGGCAGCGTGTCGAGGTCGGCGTTGGGTGCGACGTCGGGGGCGGCGCTGGGCAGCGTGTCGGCGTCGGCACTGGGTGCGGCGCCAAGGTCGGCTTCGGGCGCAACGTCGAGGCCGGCACCCGGCAGCGTGTCGGGGTCGATGCTGGGTGTGGCGCCAGGGTGGGCCCCGGACGGGACGTCGAGGCCGGCACCCGGCAGCGCGTCAGGGTCGGCTCCGGACGGGACGTCGAGGCCGGCGCTGGGTGCGACGCCAGGGTCGGCTCCGGACAGGACGGCGAGGCCGGCACCGGGCTGGGCGGCTGGCGCCGCGTCGGGCAGCGCGCTTTGTGCGGACCCGGAAACGGCGTCCGGCACGGCGGTGGGCAGGGCATCAAGTGCGGCGCCGGGCAAGCCGTCGGCGGCAGCCTCGGGCAGAGCGGGCGGCACCACGCCGAGCAGGACGGCGGGCGTGACCGCGGGCGGGGCTTCCCGTACCGCGTCGGCCAGGCCTACATGGGCTACCGAAGGCGTGGCTTCCCGCACCGTGCCGGGCAGGGCGACATGGGCGACCGAAGACATGGCTTCCCGCATCGTGCCGGGCATCTCACCGGGTACGGCATCGGCGGCACCCGGCGCGAAGCCGGTGACACTCGCCGCGCCCACACCACCACCGAGCACGGCGACAACGGCGCCCGAGGCGGAGCCGCCGGCACCCCGCGCGGAGCCGGTGGCAGCGCCGGGGGCGTCGGAGGGCTCGTACGCGGTCACCCCCCGAGTATGCGTCCCGCCCTGATCACAGGGAACTTGTCCGCGCCGCCGTGATCACAGGTTGCGCAGCAGCACCGCCGGCTGTTCCACGCAGTCCGCCACATACCGCAGGAAACCGCCCGCCGTACCGCCGTCGCACACCCGGTGGTCGAAGGTGAGCGAGAGCTGCACGACCTGGCGCACCGCCAACTCGCCCTCGTGCACCCAGGGTTTGGGCACGATACGGCCGACGCCGAGCATGGCCGCCTCGGGGTGGTTGATGATCGGCGTGGAACCGTCGACGCCGAACACCCCGTAGTTGTTGAGCGTGAAGGTGCCGCCGGTGAGATCGGCGGGCGTGAGTGCCCCGGTCCGGGCAGCCTCGGTGAGCCGGGCGAACTCCGCGCTCAGCGCCTCCGTGTTGCGCACGTGCGCGTCCCTCACGACGGGCACGACCAGCCCGCGCTCGGTCTGCGCGGCGAAGCCGAGGTGGACCCGGTCGAACCGGACGACCTCCCTCGCGTCCATGTCCACACTGGAGTTGAGCTCGGGGAACCGGGTCAGCGCGGCCGTGCAGATCCTGGCGAGGAGCGCCAGTACGGAGATCTTGGGGCCACCGGCGGCGTTCATGGCCGCGCGGGTGCGCATCAGCTCCGTCGCGTCGGCGTCCACCCAGCAGGTCGCGTCGGGGATCTCCCGGCGACTGCGCGAGAGCTTGTCGGCCACGGCGCCGCGGATGCCGCGGAGGGGGGTGCGGGTGACTCCGTCGATGTTGGTCGTGGTCGTGGTCGTGGTCGTGGTCGTGGGGAACGTGGCCGGGGGAAGGAGGGTCGCTTCCTGTGTGGTCGCCTCCAGGGTCGCCGCCGCGCGGAGCGCCTGCTCGACGTCCGCCCGCAGGATCAGGCCGTCCCGTCCGGAACCCGTCAACTCCCGCAGTTCCAGGCCGTTCTCGCGCGCGAGCCGTCGTACGAGGGGTGAGATCACGGGTACGGGACCGTCGTCGCGACCGCGGGTCTCAGCGGCGGGGGCAGGAGCAGCGGCGGGGGCGTCCGCCACCGACGTCACGACATCGGCTGCCATCCGCCGTACTCTCCGCCGCCGTGCCGGAGGCGCCCCCGTGCCGTAGCCCACCAGCACGTTCCCCGAGCCCTCGGTCTCGGCGCCGGTGTCGGCGGTGGGTGAGCCCACCGCGACCGTCAACAGCGGGGAGCCCACGGGCAGTTCCGTGCCCTCCTCGCCGAAGCGGGCGGTGACGACACCGCCGTAGGGGCACGGCACCTCGACCATCGCCTTGGCCGTCTCGACCTCGACGACCGGCTGGTCAATGGCGACGACATCGCCGACCTCGACCAGCCAGCGCACGATCTCCGCCTCGGTGAGGCCCTCGCCGAGGTCGGGGAGCTTGAACTCCAGTACCTGAGCCATCAGTTGTCCGCCTCCCACTGGAGCCGGCCCACGGCGTCCAGGATCCGGTCGACGCCCGGCAGATGGTGCCGTTCCAGCATCGGCGGCGGATACGGGATGTCGAACCCGGCGACGCGCAGCACCGGCGCCTCCAGGTGGTGGAAGCAGCGCTCGGTGACGCGGGCCGCGATCTCGCCGCCCGGGCCGCCGTAGCCGCCCGACTCGTGCACGACGAGGGCGCGGCCGGTGCGCCGTACGGACGCGCAGACCGTCTCGTCGTCGAACGGGACGAGGGAGCGCAGGTCGACGACTTCGAGGTCCCAGCCCTCGGCCTGGGCCGCCTCGGCGGCTTCGAGGCAGACGGGCAGGGACGGGCCGTAGGTGATGAGCGTGGCGCTGCGGCCGGGGCGGCGGACGACCGCGCGGCCGATCGGGTCGACGGGGGTGGGCTCGTCGGGGTTCCAGGTGTCCTTCGACCAGTACAGGCGCTTGGGCTCCAGGAAGACGACGGGGTCGTCGGAGGCGATGGAGGCGCGCAGCAGGCCGTAGGCGTCGGCGACGGTCGCGGGGGTGACGACGTGCAGGCCCGGGGTCGCCATGTAGTACGCCTCGGAGGAGTCGCTGTGGTGCTCGACGCCGCCGATGCCGCCGCCGTAGGGGACGCGGATGGTGATCGGGAGGGGCATGGCGCCGCGGGTGCGGTTGCGCATGCGGGAGACGTGGCTGATCAGTTGCTCGAACGCCGGGTAGGCGAAGGCGTCGAACTGCATCTCCACGACCGGGCGCAGGCCGTACATCGCCATGCCGACGGCAGAGCCGAGGATGCCGGCCTCGGCGAGGGGGGTGTCCGTGCAGCGGTCCTCGCCGAACTCCTTGGCGAGTCCGTCGGTGACCCGGAAGACTCCGCCCAGGGTGCCGACGTCCTCGCCCATGACGTGCACCGCGGGGTCGGCGGCCATGGCGTCGCGCAACGCGCGCGTGAGGGCCTGCGCCATGGTGGCGGGCTTGAGGGCGACGGTGGTCATCAGTGCGTCCCCTCCCGCTCGGCCGCCAGCTCCGCCGCCAACTGTTCGCGCTGTTCGCGCAGTTGGGGGGTGGGCTCGGCGTACACGTCGGCGAACAGGTCCATGGGGTCGAGCACCGGGTCCTGGTTCATGTGCGCGCGCAGCTCGGCGGCCATGGTCTCGGCGGCGTCGCGGGCGGCCTGGATGCCGTCCTCGTCGATGAGTCCGCGCTCGGTGAGTTCGTGCTCCAGGAGGGCGATCGGGTCGTGGGCGCGCCAAGCCTCGACCTCGGCGTCGCCCCGGTAGCGGGTCGCGTCGTCGGCGTTGGTGTGGGCGTCGATGCGGTAGGTGATGGCCTCGACGAGCGTGGGACCGTCGCCCTCGCGCGCGTGCCGTACGGCGTCGGCGAGGACCTCGTGCACGGCGACCGCGTCGTTGCCGTCGACCAGCCGGCCGGGCATGCCGTAGCCGACGGCCTTGTGGGCCAGGGAGGGTGCCGCGGTCTGCTTGGCGAGGGGGACGGAGATCGCGAAGCCGTTGTTCTGGACGAGGAAGACGACCGGGGCCTGCCAGACGGCGGCGAAGTTCAGCGCCTCGTGGAAGTCGCCCTCGCTGGTGCCGCCGTCGCCGACCAGGGCGAGCGCGACCACGTCGTCGCCCTTGAGGCGGGCCGCGTGGGCGAGGCCGACGGCGTGCGGGAGTTGGGTGGCGAGGGGGGTGGTGAGCGGGGCGATGCGGTGCTCGCGCGGGTCGTAGCCGGTGTGCCAGTCGCCGCGCAGCAGGGTGAGGGCCTGCACGGGGTCGAGGCCGCGGGCGACGGCGGCGAGGGTGTCGCGGTAACTGGGGAAGAGCCAGTCCTGCTCCTGGAGGACCAGCGCGGCGGCGACCTCGCAGGCCTCCTGGCCGGTGGTGGAGGGGTACACGGCGAGTCGGCCCTGCTTGGTGAGGGCGGTGGCCTGCGCGTTGAACCGACGCCCCCGCACCAGCTCGGCGTACAGCCGGCGCAGCAGCGCGGGGTCGGCCTGCGCGGCCGCCTCGGTGCCGAGCACGCGATACGGCGCGGCGTCGGGCAGCAGCGGCGCGGGGTCCGTGCGCGGCTGCCAGGCGGGCGGCGGTGTGGGCCGGTACGCGCCCCGCTGCTCCATGACCGTCATGACGGCACCTCCTCGTCGGAGTGGCTCGGAGAGGCGCGTCGGACGTGCCGCACCTCCCTACCGATTGTTCGGTCGTCGGCACATTTTGGCTACAGGCACCTCCAGGCTGTGGACAAACGGTTCTCCACAACCTGAAATGAACGCAGTACGTCCATGGTAGGGAGGCGGGGGGACATGGCACCTGAACAAATGGCCGAAGGCCCGGAGGCGGGCAACACCCTGCCGCCCCCGCGCCCGCTCGACGCCATCGATCAGGACATCCTGCGGATGCTCCAGGCGGACGGCCGCGCGTCGATAAGGTCGGTCGCCGAACGGGTGCACGTCTCGCGCGCCAACGCCTACGCGCGTATCAACCGGCTCATCGAGGACGGCGTCATCCGCGGCTTCGGCGCCCGGGTCGACCACGAACGCGCGGGTCAGGGCACGTCGGCGTACATCACCCTGAAGATCGTGCAGAACTCCTGGCGCACGGTCCGCGACCAGCTGCGACTACTCCCGGGGGCCTCGCACATCGCACAGGTCGGCGGGGACTTCGACGTCCTGCTGCTGGTGCACACCCTGGACAACCGGTCGCTGCGCGAGCTGGTCCTCGACCGGCTCCAGGCGATCCCCGAGGTGCTCAGCACGCGCACCCTGCTGGTCTTCGAGGAGGAGGACCTGGAGCCCCAGAGCTGACCCGCCAGGTCGGGTCCGCGGCCTAGGCCTGGTTGCGCAGTCCGGAGAAGACCAACTGGGCCACCGCGTCGGTCACTTCGCGCTCGCCCATGCCCCGCCCGTCGGGCCGGTACCACTCCACGATGGAGTTGATCATCCCGAAGACGAGCCGGGTCGCGAGCCGTACCTCCACGTCACCGCGCAGATCGCCGTCGGCCGCCGCGGCCTTCAGCAGATCGGCCACCCGGTGGTCGAAGTCACGCCGCCGCTCCAGGGCCCACCGCTCGGCATCGGTGTTGCCCCGCACCCGCAGCAGCAGCGTCACGTACGGCAGCTCGGAGGTCAGCACCTCGACCATCCGCCGCACGACGTACTCCAGCCGCTCGACGGCACGCCCCACGCGCGCGTGCTCCTCGTCGAGGATCCCGAAGAGGCCGTCCAGGGCGCGGCTGACCGCGCGGCGGAGCAGTTCCTCCTTGCCGGTGACGTGGTGGTAGATCGACGACTTGGAGATACCGGCCGCCTTGGCGAGGTGCTCCATGGAGGTGCCGTCGTAGCCGCGCTCGATGAAGACCTGGACGGCTACGGAGAGCAGGGTCTCCGGGGTGTACGTGTCGCGCTTGGCGGTGGTCATGGGGTGCCCTCCCGCTTCTCGGTGGCGTACGCGTGGCGGTAGAGCGCCAGGGACGGCGCGTACCGTCCCGACGGATCACGCAGGTGCAGGTCGTCCAGGAGGTCGTAGGCCCAGCTGCGGCCGAGCCTGCGGCTCCATTCGAACGGACCCAGAGGGTAGTTGACACCCAGGCGCATCGCGGTGTCGATGTCCTCCTCGGTGGCGACGCCCTTGGCGACGGCGTCGTGCGCCAGGTCGACGATTCGGGCCACCGTGCGGGCGACGATCATCCCGGGGGCGTCTCCCACGACGCTGACGTTCTTGCCGAGCGCCTGGAAGAGGCCGGTCGCCTCGGAGAGGGTCCCCGACGCGGTGTCCTGGGAGACGGACAGGGCGATGCGGCCGGCCCTGCGGTAGTCGAGGGCGAGGTCGAAGTAGACGACGTCCCGGAACTCGACGGAGGTCTGTCCGTCGGCGAGCGCCAACTGGCCGCCGCCGGGCAGCACCATCCGGGTGCCGTGGTCCTCTTCCTCCTCGCGGACGACGATGCCCGCCTCGCGGATCAGCGCGATCAGGTCGGCGGCGGGGCCCATGTCGCCCTCGACGACGACGTACGCGGGCGCCTGGGCCGGTTCCGCGGTGTGCGGCTCGGGCAGCTCGGCGTCGTCCCCGTGGTCGTACCAGCCCTGTCCGGTCTTGCGGCCGAGGCGGCCGGACTCGACCAGGCGCCGCTGGGCCAGCGAGGGCGTGAAACGCACGTCCTGGAAGAAGGCCTGCCACACGGAGTGGGTGACGGACTCGTTGACGTCCTGCCCGATGAGGTCGGTCAGTTCGAAGGCGCCCATCTTGAAGCCGCCGGACTCGCGCAGGACGGCGTCGATGGTGGCCGGGTCGGCGGCCTGTGCCTCGTAGGCCGCGAAGGCCTCGGCGTAGAAGGGCCGGGCGATGCGGTTGACGATGAAGCCGGGGGTGTCGGCGCAGGCGACGGGTGTCTTGCCCCAGGCGCGGGACATCTCGTACGCGCGCGTGGCCGACGTGACGTCGGTGGCGAACCCGGAGACGACCTCGACAAGCGGCAGCAGCGGGGCCGGGTTGAAGAAGTGCAGGCCCACGAAGCGGCCCGGGTTGCGCAGGGCGGCGCCGATGGCCGTCACCGACAGGGACGAGGTGTTGGTGGCGAGCAGACAGTCCTCGCCGACGATGTCCTCCAGGTCGCGCATCAGCTGCTGCTTGACGTCCAGCCGCTCCAGGACGGCCTCGACGACCAGGGTGCAGTCCGCGAGGTCGGTCAGCGCCTCGGCGGGCAGGAGACGGGCGCGTGCGGCGTCCCGGTCGGCGGCGGTGAGCCGGTTCTTCTCGACGAGCCGGTCGAGCCGGGCGCCGATCGCGTCGGTCGCTTCCCGGGCCCGTCCCGGGACGGCGTCGTACAGCCGTACGACATGGCCCGCGGTCAGCGCGACCTGGGCGATGCCCTGACCCATGGTGCCGGTGCCGACGACGGCCACGGGGGTGCTGAGGTCGAGTGCTGTCATGTGCGCGATCCTCCCGCACGGGGTTTTCCACAGATGCGGCGGACCCCCTTGTCCCGACCGATCGTTCGGTTACTCTAACTCTGACCGCCTGTTTCCGCCCCTGATCCTTTCCCTGTTCCCGCCCAGGTCATGAGCTCGCAGACGAGTTCTTGAAACGAGGAGTTGGTCCCGCATGGCCGCCGAACCGTCCGCGCACGAGCTGATCGCCCGGCACCGGCCCACACTCGACCAGGCGCTCGAAGCGATCCGCACGCGCGCGTACTGGTCCCCCCACCCCGAACACCCGAAGGCCTACGGCGAGCACGGCAGCCTGGACGCGGCGGCGGGCAAGGCCGCCTTCGACGCCCTCCTGGGCACCCGCCTCGACCTCGGCCAGCCCGGCACGGACGACTGGGTGGGCGGCGAAGTGTCGCCGTACGGCGTCGAGTTGGGCGTGACGTACCCGCACGCCGACCTCGCCGTCCTGCTGCCCGCCATGCGCGCCGGGCAGCGGGCGTGGCGGGACGCTGGCGCGGAGACGCGTGCCGTGGTCTCCATCGAGATCCTCAAGCGGATCAGCGACCGGACGCACGAGTTCGCGCACGCGGTCATGCACACCAGCGGCCAGGCCTTCATGATGGCGTTCCAGGCGGGCGGCCCGCACGCCCAGGACCGCGGCCTGGAGGCGGTGGCGTACGCGTACGCCGAGCAGGTCCGCACCCCCGCCGTCGCGGAGTGGACCAAGCCCCAGGGCAAGCGCGATCCCCTGGTGATGAACAAGGAGTTCACGCCGGTGCCGCGCGGGACCGCCCTGGTCATCGGCTGCAACACCTTCCCTACGTGGAACGGCTATCCGGGCCTGTTCGCCTCCCTCGCCACCGGCAACGCGGTCCTGGTGAAGCCCCACCCGCGCGCGGTGCTGCCGCTCGCGCTGACGGTGCAGATCGCGCGCGAGGTGCTCACCGAGGCGGGCTTCGACCCGAACCTGGTGGCGCTGGCCGCCGAGCGTCCCGGTGAGGGCATCGCCAAGACGCTCGCCACCCGCCCCGAGATCCGGATCATCGACTACACGGGCTCGACGGGCTTCGGCGACTGGCTGGAGACCAACGCCCGTCAGGCGCAGGTCTACACGGAGAAGGCCGGCGTCAACACGGTCGTCGTCGAGTCCACCGACGACTACAAGGGGATGCTGTCCAACCTGGCGTTCTCGCTGTCGCTGTACAGCGGGCAGATGTGCACGACCCCGCAGAACCTGCTGATCCCCCGGGACGGCATCACCACCGACCAGGGCCCCAAGTCCTACGACGAGGTCGTCGCCGACCTCGCGCGCTCCGTGGACGGTCTCCTCGGTGACGACGCGCGCGCGAACGGTCTGCTGGGCGCGCTGGTCAACCCGGACGTGAAGGCTCGCCTCGAAGCTGCGGCCGGCCTGGGTGAAGTCGCCCTCGCCTCACGGGAGATCAGCAACCCGGAGTTCCCGGACGCGGTCGTCCGTACGCCGGTCATCGTGAAGCTGGACGGGGCCAAGCCGGACGACGAGGCCGCCTACATGAGCGAGTGCTTCGGGCCCGTTTCCTTCGCCGTCGCGGTCGACTCGGCGTCCGACGCGGTGGAGCTGCTGCGGCGAACGGTGCGGGAGAAGGGGGCGATGACGGTTGGGGCGTACACGACTGACGCCGGGGTTGAAGCTGCGGTTGAGGAAGTCTGCCTGGAGGAGGCCGCCCAGTTGTCGCTGAACCTGACCGGTGGGGTGTTCGTCAATCAGACCGCCGCGTTCTCTGACTTCCACGGGTCTGGTGGCAACCCGGCTGCCAACGCTGCTCTGTGTGATGGGGCCTTTGTCGCCAACCGGTTCCGGGTTGTTGAGGTTCGTCGGGACGCCTAGGAGCTCGGGGGGGGTAGCTGCGCGAGTGGCGGTCCGTTGTGGCTGGTCGCGCAGTTCACCGCGCCCCTATAGGGGCGCTGCAGTGGACGTGCTCCAGTGATACAAGGTCATCGCCACGCTCGTCGCCAGGTTGTAGCTGGAGACCTGGGGGCGCATCGGTAGGGCCACCAAGTGGTCGGTGCGGGCGCGTAGTTCGGTCGACAGGCCGCTGCGCTCCGAGCCGAAGGCGAGGACGGCGTCGTCCGGGAGCTTGAGGGCCCGGATGTCGTCGCCCTCCGGGTCGAGGGCGAATACCGGGCCGGACGGCAGCTCGTCGATCGTCAGGCGCTCCACGGCGGTCGCGAAGTGCAGGCCCGCCCCGGCGCGCACGACCGTCGGATGCCAGGGGTCCAGCGTCCCGGTGGTGACCACACCGGTCGCCCCGAAACCGGCGGCGAGGCGGATCACGGCGCCCGCGTTGCCCAGGTTGCGCGGGTTGTCGAGGACGATCACGGGTGCGCTGCGGGGCGTGTGCGCGAGCTTCCGGAGATTGGCCTCGCGCGCGGGGCGTACGGCCAGGGCGGCCACCGCCGTGGGGTGGGGGCGTGGCACGAAGGACCGGTACGTGTCGTCCGGGACCTCTGTCAGGAGCGCGTCCAGGGTGTCCCGTACGTCGGGGGCCAGTTCGGTGGCGAGGGCGAGGGCCGCCTCCCGGTCCGTGGTGACCGCCAGCGGGACGTCGGCCCCGAAGCGCAGCGCGTGCTTGAGGGCGTGGAATCCGTCGAGCAGCACGGAGGTCTCGGCGAGCCGGTGCCAGGCGGCTGCGGCGGGGTCGGTCATGCCGGGAAGCCTACGTGGCTGTGCTCGGGGTTCTCCGGGGCGCGCGGCTCTCCCGGATCCCCGTCCGGCACCGTAGGGCCGCCCCGCGCGAACAACCCCCCACGCGCGCGTGCCACCCACCCGCCCAGCCTCCGCAGGAACGACGTCGGCAGGAAGACCGCGTCCGTCGCGATCATCGCCAGGGAGAAGAACGGCAGCCCCAGGAGTACGGCGATCGCGGCGTGCTCGGTCATCATCAGGGCCAGCAGGACGTTCTTGACGCGCCGGTTGAAGAGCGTGAACGGGAAGGCGACCTGCACGATCACGGTCCCGTAGGTCACGAGCATCACCATCGTGCCGCTGCCGGCCAGCAGGTCGGCGAGGGCGGGCCAGGGGGAGAAGTAGTCGAGGTGGAGCGGGTAGTAGACGGCGGTGCCGTCCTGCCAGCGGGAACCCTGGATCTTGTACCAGCCGGCCGTCGCGTAGATCAGACAGGCCTCGCTCGCGATCACGAACAGCGCGCCGTTGTGGATCACGTTCGCGACGATGTCGAGGAGCACCCGGGGCTCGTACGACTTCGCGTACCGCCCGATCACCCACCACAGGGCCTGCGTCAGCCAGACGCCCCACAGGAGCGCGGGCACGAACCAGTCGCTGTCGAACCGGTCCCCCGCGGTCACCGCGACGAGCGCCGCGCCGAGCACGGCCCACAGGACGGGCCCGGCCCGGTCGGGAATCCGCTCCCCACGCGCGCGTGCGTCCCGTGTACGGGCGGCCCGGCGCGCGTCGAGGGACCAGACCTGGCCGCAACGGGTGAACACCAGGTACAGGGACATCAGGTGCAGGACGTTGTCGCCGCCGTCGCCCATGAAGACGCTGCGGTTCTGCAGCGAGAGCACGCCGACCATGAAGAGCACGGACATCGTGCGGGTGCGCCAGCCCAGCAGCAGCAGGACGCTCGCCAGCACGGCCAGCGCGTACACCGTCTCGAACCAGAACTGCCCGTCCCACCACATCAGGGCGGTGAACGCGCCGTTGTCCGCGATCAGTTGGCGGGCCAGGCCCCAGCTCCACGGTCCGTCGGGGCCGTAGAGCTCCTGGCGGTGGGGCAGTTCGCGGAGCAGGAACAGCAGCCAGGTGCCGGCGAAGCCGATGCGGATGACGGCGCTCTGGTAGGGGCCGAGGGCCGCCTCGGTGACGCGGGCGATGCCTCGGGAGACCGAGGCTCCGAAGTCGTTCACCGGACGCCTCCCGCGGCCTCGTCAGCCGGGACCGACCACCAGGGCAGCAGACGGTACTGCGGGGTGGTCGACACCTGCTCGTCACTCCACTCGGGCGGGGGCACGTTGGTCGTACGGGAGCGGACCTGGACGCGCTGGACGACGCCGCCCTGTCCGCCCGCCGCGTCGTCCCGGTCCAGGCGCAGCACGACGATGCGCCGCAGATACGTCTCCGCGAGCGTGCCGCGCAGACCGATCGGGCGGTTGGAGCTGTCGTGCGTGGCGGTGAGGAAGTCCCAGGCCCGGCGCAGCTCGTTCTGCTCGGTGTGGCTCGGCAGCAGATTGCCGTCGATGGCGGCGCCGTCCTCGGCCGACAGGTCGTACCAGCCGGTCGTACGGGTCGTGCCGTCCGCGGTGCGGACATCGGCGCGCACCTGGACCTCGATGTTCTGCTGCAACGGGTTCGGCGCGAACAGCTTCCAGTTCTGCTCGAACTCCGGGTAGATCCACTCGTCGATCGCCTTGCCGTGCTGCTTCGTCACCGTGTTCGACGGCGCGACGTGCAGGAACACCATCCCGAGATGGACGAGCGCGGCCACCGCTACGACGGCGACCGCCAGCGCGGCGCCGACCTGGTAGCGCAGGGACAGCGCGCCGACTCCGATACGGGCGTCGGGGTGCGCAGGGTCGGCGGTGGGCGCGTCCGCGGGATCGTAGGGCGGCTGCGGTGGTGCCTGCGGCTCGGGCGGAGGCGGGGGTGGGGACGGGGGTGGGGACAGCTGCGGGGGCTGCTGGGCGGGCACGTGCGGCCCCTCGGGGGCGGCAGGCTCCCGCGGCCTCTCCTCGGAGGCGTTCGAGCGTCCGTCGTTCGCGTCCATTCCTCCCCGTTCCCGCTTCCCGTCCGGCTTCGGCCGCCCCGCGTCGCACGGAACGGTACTCAGGCACACGCCCTCGGCACAGTCCTGTGCCGCACCGCCACGCATGTTGTCCACAACGGCTGCTCGCAGGTTATCCACAGCCGTTGACGTCCCGCCTCGGTGCATATCACCATCAAGCAGGCAGACGGAACGATCAGTGGGCAGGGAGCGGCCGACCGACCGTTCCCTTCTTCTAGAACCTGTTCTATCTTGACGCTCCGTCAGATCAGATCAGGTCGTGCGGGTGCGGGGAGGGCAGGGACCGTGGACTTCACGTTCAGCGAGGAGCAGCAGGCGGCGGCCGAGGCCGCGGCGGGGGTGTTCGCCGATGTCGCGCCGGACGGTGTGCCCAGTCCGGCCGACACCACGGGCGCCGTGGCCGACGACTTCGACCGCGCGCTGTGGGCCAGGCTCGCCGAGGCGGACCTGCTGAGCCTGCTGCTCGACGAGGCGTACGGCGGCGCGGGGCTGGACGCGATCGCCCTGTGCCTGGTGCTGCGGGAGTCCGCGAAGGTGCTGGCCAGGGTGCCACTCCTGGAGAGCAGCGCGGCCGCGGCGACCGTACAGGCCTACGGCGGCGAGGAGTTGAGGTCCGCCCTGCTCACCCGGGCCGGCCGCGGCGACCTCGTGCTGACCGTCGCCGCGCACGGCCGCACCGGTCACGACCTGGCCGAACTCGCCGTGACGGCACGGCGGGACGGTGACCGCTGGGTGCTGGACGGGGTGCAGACCGCGGTGCCGTGGGCGCACAACGCGGACCTGGTCGTCGTACCGGCGCACACGGACGCCGACCGGACCGTCCTCGCGCTGGTCGCCCCGGACCGCGAAGGGGTCGTCCTCGCCGAGCAGATATCCACCACGGGCGAGCGGCTCGCCGAACTGCGCCTGGATTCCGTGCCGATCGCGCGGGTCGACGTCATCGACGCCGACGGCGCCTGGGAGTGGCTGCGCGATCTGCTGACCGCCGGCACCTGCGCCCTGGCCCTCGGACTCGGCACCGCCGTCCTGCGCATGACCAGCGAATACACCGGCAAGCGCGAGCAGTTCGGGTTCCCCGTCGCGACCTTCCAGGCCGTCGCCGTGCAGACCGCCGATCGCTACATCGACCTGCGCGCGATGGAGGCCACCCTGTGGCAGGCCGCGTGGCGGATCTCCTCGGGGGCATCGGGCACCCTGCCCGCCGCCGCGGACCTGGCCGTGGCCAAGATCTGGGCCTCGGAGGGGGTACGACGCGTCGTACAGACCGCGCAGCATCTGCACGGTGGGTTCGGCGCCGACACCGAATACCCCCTGCACCGGTACCACGCCTGGGCCAAACACCTGGAACTGTCGCTGGGCCCGGCGGCGGCACACGAGGAGGCGTTGGGGGATCTGCTGGCGGCGCACCCGCTGGGCTAAACCCCGGCCGCGCCAACCGCAGTTGGAGCTACAGCTACAGCACGAAGCCCGGTTGGCCCTCGTCCGTGACGACGGGTCGGCCCGCCGCCGCCCATACCTGCATGCCGCCCTCGACGTTCACGGCGTCGATACCCTGCTGGGCCAGGTACGTCGTGACCTGGGCCGAACGCCCGCCGGAGCGGCAGATCACATGGACCCTGCCGTCCTGCGGCGCCGCCTCGGTCAACTCGCCGTACCGGGCCACGAATTCACTGATGGGGATGTGCAACGCCCCCGTGGCGTGACCCGCCTGCCACTCGTCGTCCTCGCGGACGTCCAGCAGGAAGTCGCCGTCCTTGAGGTCGCCGACCTCGACCGTGGGCACACCAGCTCCGAAACTCATGCCCCGACGCTACCCGACGGGCCTTCCGACGCGTGCGGCTGCGAGAGCAGGTTCGCCAGCTCCGCCTCCCGCTCGGCGACCTGGGCGAGCAACTGCTCGGCGATCTCGTCGAGCAGGCGGTCGGGGTCGTCCGGGGCCATCCGGAGCATGGAGCCGATGGCGCCCTCCTCCAACTCCCGGGCGACGAGCGTGAGGAGCTCCTTGCGGTGGGCGAGCCATTCGAGGCGGGCGTAGAGCTCCTCGCTGGGGCTCGGGCCGCGCTCAGCCGGGGCCGGCCCGGCGGCCCACTCCTCGGCCAGCTCGCGCAGCAGCGGGGCGTCGCCGCGGCTGTAGGCGGCGTTGACCCGGGTGATGAACTCCTCACGCCGCTTGCGCTCGTCGTCGTCCTGCGCCAGGTCGGGGTGGGCCTTGCGGGCCAGCTCGCGGTAGAGCTTGCGGGCCTCGTCGCTGGGGCGCACCCGCTGCGGGGGCCGGACCGGCTGGTCCGTGAGCATCGCCTCGGCCTCCGGGAACAGGCCGCTGCCGTCCATCCAGCCGTGGAACAGTTCCTCGACCGCGGGCATCGGCATCACCCGGGCCCGCGCCTCGTCCGCCTTGCGGATGTCCTCAGGGTTGCCGGTTCGGGCGGCCAGGGCCTCGGCGATCTGCGCGTCCAGCTCGTCGAGGCGGGTGTACATCGGGCCGAGTTTCTGGTGGTGCAGCCGGGAGAAGTTCTCGACCTCGATGCGGAAGGTGTCCACCGCGATCTCGTACTCGATCAAGGCCTGCTCGGCAGCCCGTACGGCCCGGTCCAACCGCTCCTCGGGCCGGGGCGCGGCACCGTCCGCCGGGTGGGAGTCGGCCGCACCTCCACCGATGCCCTCGGGTCCGGGGGCGCTGGCGTCCGCACCCTCGCCGGTGCCCTCGCTCGCGGAAGTGTCACCCGCCGCGGCTTCGGCGGCGGACGGCACCTCGGCACCCGCCTGCTCCGGCGCCGGTTCACCAACGGGCACGGACTGGGACTGCTCAGCTTCCGGGGTCGTCACCCGACCAGCGTAGGCCACGGCCCGACGGGCTACGGGGCATCGGTTGGGCTGGGACCTTGTGGACCACGGGTGACCTCGCCGACGGTGGAGCATCGGCTGTGCCGGCAGTGCCTTATGAACTGCGAGTCATGTCGCCGCCGGTGCCGTTCACGCCCTGCGGACGGGCGGTTCGGGGGCCTCGGTCGGCGGAGGGCACCTGTCTTACCCCGGAGAACCCGCCCCGGGCGCCGATCGACAACCCTCCCCGGAGGTCTCCGGAGGATCGCCGGAGAAACCCCCGAGCGCCTACACCCCCATCTCCGCCGCGATCCGCCCCGCCCGCACCGCCCCCACCAACTCCGCGTGGTCCGCCTCGGTCCGGTCGGCGTAGGCCACGGCGAACGTCGCTATCGCCTCGTCCAGTTCGTCCTTCTTGCCGCAATAACCGGCGACCAGGCGCGGGTCGGCGCTGTGGGCGTGGGCGCGGGCCAGGAGGGCGCCGGTCATCCGGCCGTAGTCGTCGATCTGGTCGGCGGCGAGGGCGGCCGGGTCGACGCTGCCCTTGCGGTTGCGGAACTGCCGTACCTGGAACGGCAGTCCGTCGACCGTCGTCCAGCCCAGCAGGATGTCGCTGACGACCTGCATCCGCTTCTGCCCGAGCACCACGCGCCGGCCCTCGTGCGCGACGGACGGCGCGTCGAACCCGGCACTCTGCAGATGCGGCACCAGCGCCGAGGCGCGGGCCTCCTTCACCTGGAGGACGAGCGGTTCGCCGCGATGGTCCAGGAGCAGCACGACGTACGACCGCGTACCCACGCTGCCCGTGCCGACGACGCGGAAGGCGACGTCGTGCACCGTGTGCCGGGCGAGCAGCGGGAGGCGGTCCTCGGAGAGCGTGTCGAGATACTCCTCCAGCGACGCCGCCACCGCCGCGGCCTCCGCGTCCGGGATCCGCCGCAGCACCGGCGAGGCGTCGACGAAACGGCGCCCGCCGTCCTCCGCGAGCTCGGTCGACTTGGCCGCGAACCGCCCGCTGGTGTTGCCCCGCGCCTTCTCGGAGACCCGCTCCAGCGTGCCGAGCAGGTCACGGGCGTCGGCGTGGGAGACCAACTCCTCGTCCGCGATGGCGTTCCACGCGTCCAGCACCGGGAGCTTGGCCAGCAGTCGCATGGTGCGGCGGTAGGAACCCACCGCGCCGTGCGCCGCCGTACGGCAGGTGTCCTCGTCGGCGCCGGCCTCCCGGCCCGCGAGCACCAGCGAGGCGGCGAGCCGCTTGAGGTCCCACTCCCAGGGGCCGTGCACGGTCTCGTCGAAGTCGTTGAGGTCGATGACCAGGCCGCCGCGGGCGTCGCCGTACAGGCCGAAGTTGGCCGCGTGGGCGTCACCGCAGATCTGGGCGCCGATCCCGGTCATGGGGGTGCGGGCGAGGTCGTAGGCCATGAGTCCTGCCGAACCGCGCAGGAACGCGAACGGCGTGGCCGCCATCCTGCCCACCCGTATCGGCGTGAGCCCGGGGATACGGCCGCGACCGGACTCCTCGACGGCGGTCACCGCGTCGGGCCGGGAACCGTCCAGGTCGAAAGCGGCGTGCGCGCTGCGCGGGACGCTCTCCCGCAGTGCCTTCCCCTCTTCCTTGGGCGACCCCTCCACGGGCCACGTCGCGAAGCCCCGCACTCCGGGCAGCCTGCGCCCCGCACCGATACCGGCCTCGGTCATACCGACCGCCTCCCCCGTACACACCCACGCTCACACGTGCGTTCGTCCGAACATCAACTCGCGACGACCGTACAGCCGGTGGCGAAAACACGTCAGACCCTGTGGACAACTCCGCGGCTGTGGAAAACCGGTACCCATCGAAGCCTCACCGACGCTGAACGATGCCTCACCGGCGCCGATCCAGGCCTCACCGATGCCGTCGAAGCCTCAGCGATCGGCACGCGTGCCCAACCCGACAGCCCGACCCGGCGGCAACCCGACCTACCCCAACCCGACTTACCTACCCCGACCTACCTACCTCGGCCTAGCACGGGCCCGACTGCCACCCCTCGCGCAGATGCACCTGGGCCCACGCGCCGAGTTCCCGAAGTGCCGGTCCCAGCGCCTTCCCCGACTCCGTCAGCCGGTACGAGACGCGCAGCGGCGGGCCTTCGTCGACCTCGCGGACGAGCAGCCCGGCGGCGCCGAGTTCGGTGAGCCGGTCGGAGAGCATGCGTTCGCTGATGCCCGGGATCGCCCGGCGCAGGTCGGCGAAGTGGACGGGCTGCGCCATCAGGACGGCCACGATCGGCCCGGTCCAGCGCTTTCCGAACAGCTGGAAGACACGGGTGATGCCGTCGTCCACCTTCTTGCACGCATCCGTGCCGTGACTCTGTTCGACCGCCATGCCCTCAGGGTACTGCCCTCCCGCATGGGGATGAAAAAAAGTAAGTACCTGTGTTATTCATAGTTGAGTACGAAAACTTAGCTACTGAACAACGCGACGGGGCTGCTGCGCCCAGCACCCGCTCGACCCCTCGTTCAACACCTCGATCGGCACCTCACTCGACACCTCTTGGAGACCCCCATGGCCACGCTCCTGCACATCGACTCGTCCGTGTTCCCCGCCGGCGCCAGCGCCTCCCGTGCCGTAGCCGACGCGTTCCGCACGTCCTGGGAGGAACAGCACCCGGAGGGCACGGTGATCCACCGCGACCTCGCCGCGAACCCCGTTCCGCACATCACCGTCGACGCCCACACCGCCGGCTTCGCCGACCCGGCCACGCACACGCCCGCGCAGGCGGCGGCCTTCGCCGAGCGCGTGCAGCTCATAGAGGAGCTGGAGCAGGCGGACGCGGTGCTGATCGGCGCTCCGATGTACAACGCCACGATCCCCTCGACCCTGAAGGCCTGGCTGGACAACGTGATCCTGATGGGCCGCACCGCGGGCACCGAGGACTCGAAGGTGAAGGGCATCCCGACCGTCGTGATCGCCAGCCGCGGCGGCGCCTACGGGCCGGGCACCCCGCGCGAGGGCTACGACTACGTCCAGAACTATCTGAAGGCGATCCTCGTCGACGCCCTCGGCCTGGACGCCGAGTTCATCGTCCCGGAGCTCACCATGGCGCCGCAGAACCCGGCGATGGCCGACCTGGTCCCGCTCTACGAGGCGTCGCGTGAGCGCGCCCTCGGCGACGCGGCCACCAAGGCGAAGGACCTGGCGGAACGCCTCGCGGCCTGACCCGGCCTCCGACCTCCGACCTCCGCTTCAGGTGAGAACAGCGTGTGATTGTCCTCACCTGAGGCGGGGATCACGGAAGCATCACCGAAGCCGGCGCCTGGCTGGTTCCCCGTACTGCGGCCGCCCCAGCGGCAGCACCGTGCCCGAGCTCACTCGCCCTCTTCGCGCCGCTTCCCCATCCAGGACTGACAGATCCATCGGGCAAGCGCTCCTACCAGGACAGCGACGACGATCGCCCCCCAGTCGATGACATGCGGAAGCCCAGGAAAGAAGCCGAAGAAGGCAAGTGTCACCACAAGGCCCGCCACAAACGCGGCGATCCCGACCGACCGCCGTCGCGCCTCCCCGGACTGTTCCCGACCTTGCTGCTGATCGATCATGAACGGCTCACTTCGTGATGTGGTGGCACTGACTCACCCGCCGCATCCCATTGACGTAGAGATGCGCACACGCTTTTCCATAACGAGGCAACGTCCGGGGAGAGTTGTTCCTCATCGGATCGATCTTGCACTCGGGGTGCGTTCGCCCGCGGGATGTCCGATAGGTCTTGTTGTTGGTATCGGCGTACGTGAAGTCGATGCGCCAGTTGCAGAACCCGCTGCTCAGCGCACCGACGAAGGCGCAGTCGACGCCCGCGTTCTGGTAGGTGATCCGCTTCCCGCCACCTCGGACGATGTGCGTGAACAGGCAGCCGGTCGGAATCTTCACCGTCATGCCGCCGACGCTGTACTCGAAGGTCCGGACAGGAGTCGACCCGACAGCACCGGCCTGAGCCGCGGAGGAAGCCGTCAGCACGAGAGCGAATGCCGCGGCTAAAGCCGCGAAAAGCTTGGACCGATACAGCGCGACCATCAAACGATTCCCTTCCGGCGGAGCACCTCTTACGACCGGAAAGAACTCCGTCGCCGCGATCATGTTTCTGGCCGACGGAATGGTTCACCGACTTGAGTGATCAAGAGTTAGTGCGCTGACCAGGTGATTCGTTTCCGCGCCCCAACCCGTCGAGCTGCATGTCGGTCGCCTCAGGAAGAACCCGCCGCACACGGCTCAGACGTGGATCCAGGGCCGGATCGCCCACAACTCCCAGGCGAAGCGGCGCAGTCGCGCCTGCTCGACGTACGTGGCCGTGTCGCCGTAGTCGATGTTGAGGTGCCGCCCGAGGACAACGACAGCCACGCTCCCCGCTCCGGCGACCTTCAGTGCCGTGGACGCGGACTGAGCGTGGTTGCCTGTGGTCCAGGTGCCGTCGATGAGCAGCACGTTTTCGCCCCAGAGTGCCGACGACGTGTAACGCTCCGTTGAAGCGGAGCGGCCGAGCGCCGATGCGCCGGGCGCCGGGCGTCGGGCGTCGGGCGTCGGGCGTCGGCGTGAGCAGGTCGCGGTACCGGTCGCGGGTGACGTCGACCACACCGGCGACCATGTCGCGAAGGGGATGATCTTCACGACCACTGGTGCTGGGCACCGTCGTGACGACGTCGAAGCCGGATATGGCGCAATGGTCCGCGATGCAGTCTTCATGCAGGGCGAGGAAACGCCACAGGACAGCCGCCAATCCCGTACGAAAGTACTGCTGTTGAGGGCCGGTGGCGTTTTTGTAACGCCACAACTCGTTGGCGTACTGCTCTCCCTTGACAGCCGGCCGGGTAGCAGGGGAGGGCCGAGGAAGTTGGCATGGCGGGCGGCCAGCCCGACGACGGTTGCCACCCGGGTCCGCCGGCTACGCCCAGGTGAGCTCGCCCGTGGCGGGGACGAGAGAGTCGAGTTCGCCAAAGACGTCGTCAGGGCCGTCGATGACGGTGGTGTTGGGCCTGGTCGCGTACTCCCGTGCCCATTCGTCTCGATCTGGTCGGTGAGTTCGGGCCAAGGGCGGTCACCGCGTCGTAGAAATGCGACGAGGGCGGCTCGCTCCAGCTCCTGGTCCATGTCGCCAAGTGCAGGAAGAGCGTCCGGACCCAGCAGCGGAAGATGCGCGGCGGAATCGAGGAAAGCCCGTCAAGACACCGCCGACTGCCATCGGAACCCGACGCGAATGGAAGCACCGGGCGTCGGTGGTCGGACAGTGACGAGCGATAGAGCTGCTCAGCGGCCACCCACCCGCCCCTCGGCGACCTTGCGTCAGGCCGAACTGGACCCAGCCCGAAGAGTGAGACAGCCCACACTTCAGCCACTGAAGATCAACAGCCACAGGGACAGCGGCTCGCCGGTCACACCGAAGTCGTCCATGTAATGACCATCACACCGAGCCCCGACCTGCCCCGGCACAGCGAAACGGACTGATCGTGATCACGAAGAAGCCCCCCAGGTCCAAGACCTGAGGGGCTTCTATCTGTGCGCGAGGGGGGAGTTGAACCCCCACGCCCTTTCGGGCACTGGAACCTGAATCCAGCGCGTCTGCCTATTCCGCCACCCGCGCATTGGGTGTGTCCTCAGGCCCTTCCCCCAGGGGGCTGGCGCCTTCCGACATGCAGAAGATTAGCACGGTGCACGGGGTGGATTCACATCCCTTTCCCCTGGGCAGGACCCCCCGTTCCCCTGAGCGGGACGCCCCTCGCAAGGCCCCCATCAGCACCCTTCAGCGTCCCGCCGGCACCACACCGGCACCACATCGGCGCTCATCAGCACCCCATATCGCCCCTCACCAGCGCCCACCCACCCTCACCCACCCCCGCCGACTCCCACCGGAACCCCCATCCGCCCCAGCCACCTCCCGCCGAACGCCCACACGCCCAGAGCGCCACGCCCCCCACCACGCCCACCGCCCCCAACACCTCCCGCCCCACCCCCGTCGAACACCCCGCACCCCCCACCACGTACCAACGTGGACCGGTTCACGTATCAACCTCGTACCGGTAACCGCCATCTCCCCAGGAGGCGGCCAAGGTCCACAGTCAGGTGCGGGACACTTGTCTGCGGCCCCCTCTACGATCCTGGGCAGGAGTAGTGCACAGGCAGTAGTGCAGAAGGAGTTCGACGGGCCGACAAGGGGGAACCAGCCGATTTACCGGCGCGTGGATACGATCAGTAAGCAGTACCAAGGCAGTCGGCACGACAATCACCACTACAGGCACGACGACAGACACCACGGCAGCCGGCACGGCGGTCGGTACGACAGCCAGTGCGGCGACGACGGAGGAGGTGCCCCATGGGAGTCCTGAAGAAGTTCGAGCAACGCCTCGAAGGTCTGGTCAACGGCACCTTCGCCAAGGTGTTCAAGTCCGAGGTCCAGCCGGTCGAGATCGCCGGCGCGCTCCAGCGGGAGTGCGACAACAACGCGACGATCTGGAACCGCGACCGGACCGTCGTACCCAACGACTTCATCGTGGAGCTGAGCACGCCGGACTTCGAGCGGCTCAGCCCCTACTCCGGACAGCTCGGTGACGAGCTCGCCGGGATGGTGCGCGACTACGCCAAGCAGCAGCGCTACACCTTCATGGGACCCATCAAGGTCCACCTGGAGAAGGCGGACGACCTCGACACCGGTCTGTACCGGGTGCGCAGCCGTACGCTCGCCTCCTCCACCAACCAGCAGGCTCCCGGGACCCCCGCTCCGGCGGCACCCCCGGCAGCGGGACGGCCCGGCGGGTACGGCTATCCGCCCGCCGCCGCGCCCGCGAGCGCCCCGCCGCCCATGCCGGCCTCGCCGCCGCCCGGCGGTCGGGGCTCGGCGCCGTACCTCCAGCCCGCGCCCGCCGCCCCGGCGGCCGGCGCACGGATGCGGTACTGGGTGGAGATCAACGGCGCCCGCCATCAGATCTCCCGCGCGACGTTGGTGATGGGCCGCAGCACCGAAGCCGACGTGCGGATCGACGACCCCGGCGTATCCCGCCGGCACTGTGAGATCCGGACCGGAACGCCCTCGACGATCCAGGATCTCGGGTCCACCAACGGCATCGTGGTGGACGGGCAGCACACCACCCGCGCTACGCTCCGCGACGGCTCGCGGATTGTCGTGGGCAGCACCACCAG
>Ga0307515_10003049_pt1 | contig 35493 bp, 31 predicted proteins | sample 17_EM_MG_FD_194513 | JGI IMG/M metagenome (GOLD analysis project Ga0307515, IMG submission 194513) | Populus trichocarpa ectomycorrhiza microbial communities from riparian zone in the Pacific Northwest, United States - 17_EM | ecosystem: Host-associated > Plants > Roots > Unclassified | place... | reverse complement strand
TTATGAAAAAACAGTACTGCTGGCCGCGGGGGCATCGGCAGGTATCGCGGCCGTATTTAACAGCCCCATTGCAGGGGTGTTGTTCTCGTTAGAGATACTGATAGGCGAAATTACCATCCCTACTTTTATTCCTTTACTTATAGCATCGGCAACGGGGGTTGTGGTATCCAAGTTGTTATACTCGGGGCAATTATTTCACCTGGTTACCGAGGGATGGGTGGTTACGGCTATTCCTTTTTACATTCTGCTGGGCCTGTTTAGCGGTTGGATGGCTATATATATTAATAAGGTAGGGGGTAAGCTGGAGGGGGGCATTTTAAAAAAGCAAAACAGGTATGTGCGTGCACTTTTAGGCGGCTTGTTCCTGGGGCTTATTATTTTAGTGTTTCCGCAACTATTTGGCGAAGGCTATCATTACCTGCAGGCTATTTTAAACGGCAACATTGATGCGCTTAAAGACGAATCGTTTTTTGCAGGCTGGCTGTCAAACCCATGGTTTATGCTGGTGTTTATTATCGCGCTGGTTTTTATGAAGATAATAGCCAGCGGTATTACCCTGGGCTCGGGCGGCAACGGCGGCTCGTTTGCGCCCACCATGTTTACCGGGGCTTTTTTAGGATTAACAGTAGCTTACGGGGTAAACCTTACCGGGCTGATACATTTAAATACCAGTAATTTTATAGCAGTGGGTATGGCCGGCGCTTTAAGCGGGGTAATGCATGCCCCGCTCACCGCCATATTTTTGATTGCCGAAATTACCGGGGGGTATGTATTGTTTATCCCGCTTATGATTGTATCATCTATATCCTACATCATATCGCGCCTGTCATCACCTCACAATATTTACTGGCAGCACCTTATTCACGAAAAGGATATTCACCCCGGGCAGGATTATGGCATGCTGAACGCGATATCGCTTGATAGCATTATCAACAAAATATATACCGCGGTTGACAAGCAAACTACCGTTAATGATTTTTATAAGATACTTGCTGTAACCGATGCCAATATATTCCCGGTACTTAAAGAGGATGGAAGGTTGGAAGGGGTAGTACTGGTTGATGATATACGCAGGCGCCTGTTTAACCAGGAGATAGCCAACGAGACTATCGCCGATATTATGACAGTCCCACCGGCAGTAATTGATTACGAACAACCAGCCAGCAGCGTAATGGAAACTTTTGATGCCATTGATGTATGGCAGCTGCCGGTAGCCAAGGATGGCTTATTCATCGGCTTTATATCCAAATCGGCCCTGTTAAGCAAATATCGTGAAGTAATTATTGAGCAGCATAAGGCGAGTGATTTGTTCGCGTAGCTGTAAAATTAATAAATTTGAATTCGATCTATGATTATGAACCAAGGAGATGCCTTTGCCTTTAAAGCCATTGATGGTAATTATAAGGCCATCATTTGTACAAGCGTTTATAAAGAAAGTAGCCCCCATACCTATAGATTCGCGGCTTTAACTTATAGTAAGCCGGAGGTGCCATCAATAAACGACATTATAGACAGTGATTTTTTTGGTGTAGCAAATACCAAGGAGGGGCATTTTAAGTATTCAAATGAGGCCTTAAATAAAATGTGGGGTATATATACATGTATGAAACCTTATTATGTAGGCGCCTATGGATTTATTATCTGGAGAAAAGACCTGCAAAAATTTAAAAGTGAGCTAATTTACATAGGCAATTTGAAAATTCTTGATAATATCGACAAAAATGGTAATGGTGGTGTTAATGCGAGTAGTTGGCCTTTTCTACAGAGTTTTTTTAACGACCAAATAAAAGTAACGCTGAATGGCAGAGGGCAAAAAACGTTTAAAGTAACATCGATATTATCTGAATAGTTTGTTTTTGTAGATTGAAAAGTGTTTGATTGCTGTTAAAGTCAAGAAAAAATGCCACCAATTCCTGAAATTGGTGGCATTATAAAAAAGATGAATTCGTGTTAATTCGCTTAATTCGTGTTTATTTAAGAAACAATAGCTCCCTGAATTTAGGTAACGGCCACATGCCATCATCTACCAGCTGCTCCAGTTTATCAACCCGGTAACGGATAGGGGCGAAGAATGATTTTACCTTTTCATCGTAGTCAATAGCACGCTGGCGAATGTCTTCAACGGCGTTGGCTGTTTTACGGGCGTCAACCATTTGGTCAACGTTGGTTTTAATGAAGTTAACGTGGTCAGAAATTTTGGTGATCAGGTCAAGCTGGGCTTCGTAGGTTGCTGGTGCAAGTCCTAAATCTTTTAAGCCTTTTACATTGTTTATCAGTTTGGTTTGATAAGCTATCGCAGCCGGGATAATTACGTTTTGCACCAATTCGCCCATTACACGGGCTTCAATCTGTAGCTTTTTGTAAAAGCTATCTAATAATATCTCGTGGCGTGCATGTGCTTCACGGGGACTAAATACACCTGTTTCGGCAAACAGGATTTCGGCCTTTTCGGACAAGAACGCGTCCAGTGCTTTTGGCGTGGTTTTAATATTGGCCAAACCACGGCGTTCGGCTTCTTTTTCCCACTCTTCGCTATAACCATTACCCTCAAAACGGATGTTTTTTGACTCCTTGATGTATTTTTTGATAACAATCAATAAAGCAAGGTCTTTCTTTTCGCCTTTTTTTATCAATTTATCTACATCGTATTTGAATTTCCTAAGCTGCTCGGCAACAATCAGGTTAAGGATCGTCATTGGGCTGGCCGAATTGGCCGACGAGCCTACCGCTCTCAATTCAAATTTGTTACCGGTAAATGCGAAGGGCGAAGTACGATTACGGTCGGTGTTATCGGGCAGTATCTGCGGTATTTTAGGAATGCCCTGCCATAACAGGTTATCCTCTTTTATTTTTTTGCTGATGCGCGATGTCTCTATTTCATCCAGCACATCATTTAGCTGGCTGCCCAGGAAAATAGATATAATAGCCGGAGGGGCCTCATTGGCGCCCAAACGGTGATCGTTATTTACCGATGCGATGGACGCCCTTAACAAGTCGGCATGTTCATGAACCGCTTTAATGGTATTTACAAAAAAGGTAAGGAACATCAGGTTGTTCTTAGGCGTTTTGCCCGGCGACAACAGGTTTTTACCCGTATTGGTAATTAACGACCAGTTATTATGCTTACCCGATCCGTTTATACCGGCGTACGGTTTTTCGTGCAGTAATACCTTAAAGTTATGACGGCGGGCCACACGGTCCATCAAATCCATCAGGAGCTGGTTGTGGTCAATGGCCAGGTTTATTTCTTCATAAATTGGGGCGCATTCAAATTGCGATGGTGCAACCTCATTATGGCGTGTTTTTAATGGTATACCTAATAATAAGGCCTCGGCCTCCATATCCTGCATGTAAGCATACACCCGCTCGGGGATAGAACCGAAGTAATGGTCTTCCAGTTGCTGGTTTTTGGCAGATATATGGCCAAAAAGGGTACGGCCGGTTAAATAAAGATCGGGGCGGGCGTTAAATAAGGCAATATCAACTAAAAAGTATTCCTGCTCTAAGCCCAATGATGCATTTACCTTCTCGATACCCTTGTCAAAATAATGGCAAACGTCAACCGCGGCTTTATCAAGCACACTTAATGCCTTTAATAAAGGTACCTTATAATCCAACGCCTCGCCGGTATAGGATACAAATACAGTAGGTATACATAAGGTACGCGCCATTAAAAAGGCGGGCGATGACGGATCCCAGGCGGTATAACCGCGGGCTTCAAAAGTATTACGGATACCACCACTCGGGAAGCTGGAAGCATCGGGCTCCTGTTGCGATAACGCATCGCCGCTAAAACGCTCAATTGCGCCGCCATCGGCAGTTGATTCAAAAAAAGCGTCGTGTTTTTCGGCAGTTGTGCCGGTAAGCGGCTGAAACCAGTGTGTATAATGGGTGGCTCCTTTACCCAGCGCCCATGATTTCATCGCCGAAGCTATCTGTTCGGCCAGGTCGCGCGGGATAGGCTCGCCTTTTTCAATGGAATTAACTATACCCTGGTACGCTTCTGTCGAAAGGTATTCCTTCATTTTCTTTTTATCGAAAACATTGGCGCCAAAATATTCTGAGATTTTGGCTGCAGGCGGTTTCACCTCGGGGATAGTTCTGCTTAGAACGTCCTGAAGTGCTTTAAATCGGATGTTAGGCATTTATATATAGGTTTATATACGGTTTTAAATAAAGACAAATTCAAAAATAGAACTATCCTTTAAAATATGCACCAAAATTTAACGAAATAAAATGATTTGAACTGCTATTAAGTTATCAAAATGCTAAATATTTTGAAGGTTAGTGCAGGGATTAGGGAAAATATAAGGCTAAAATTTGCTTTTTATGTTATTTTTTTTCGATTTTTTTGCCAAAACATCGTGTTTTTACTGTTTTATGTAGTAAAATTCCTTTTTTATAATTCTAAATCTGTTTTATTGGTATTTATTGCTTTTTGCTGTTGAAAATTCATTAAAATTTAACCTATTTTTTAGTTTTGAATTGCGATTATGATAATTTTTATATTTTTTATAATGTTTTTTTTGTTAAAAATTTGTTATTGTTAAAATAACTACCTAATTTCATGAAATAATTTACATAAACCCTATAAATATTATATTTTTTATAAAAAAGTGTAGTGTTTATTGGTCAAAACCTAAAGAGTGCTTTTTTACGGTTGTTTTTTGAAGAATTAACGCCTTGCAATCAAACTATTTTATATAATACAACAATCAAACTAAAATTAAACTATTAAAAAACAATCAAACTAAATTAAAAAACAAATGAAAGTAAGTTCTACAAAATTAAACCTCCTAAGTTCAGTCCGACAGCTGACACGTGAGAAATGGGCGCTGGGAGCTACCATTTTTACAGGAAAAATGATTGGCCTCTTGCTGGTTTTTGCCGCAATGATGGTTTTACCTGGTGTACTTGGCACATCTGCGCATGCTGCCGAAACTTACACCGCTCATGAAACATCGTTAATTAATACAGTTAACACTGTTTGGACACTGGTTGCAGCCTTTTTAGTATTTGGTATGCAAGCTGGTTTCGTTATGCTTGAAGCAGGCTTTGCGCGCAAAAGAGAAACCGTGAACGTATTAATGGAGTGTATTTTTGATACTTGCCTTTGTGGTTTGTTATTTTACGCTGTAGGTTATGCGTTTATGTTTGGTAATGGTAACGGCTTTATTGGCTGGGGCGGCTTAGGTGCTGATGGTAAAACCATCACCAACTGGTTTTTCCTGCAAAACACGCCTGATACTTATGGCTCAACAGGTATCCCTGTATTGGCACACTGGATATTCCAGTACGCTTTTGCTGATACCTGCTCAACTATCGTATCTGGTGCAATGATTGGCCGTACCAGCTTCCGTGGCGATATCCTTTACAGTATAGGTATTACAGGTTTTATTTACCCAATAATTGGTCACTGGGCCTGGGGACCGGATGGTTTCTTGGCTACAATGGGAACTTCAGGTTTCTTCCAGTCAATAAGCGCTCAGCCTTTCCGTGACTTTGCAGGCTCAACTGTGGTACATACTATAGGTGGTGTAGCTTCACTGGCAGGTGCAATGGTGTTAGGCCCACGGTTGGGCAGGATATTTGCCCGCGATGATAAAGAAAAAGGCGGATTACCTCCAGGTCATAACTTGTTAATTGCAGCAGTGGGTGGTTTTATCCTGTGGTTTGGCTGGTATGGTTTTAACCCTGGTTCAACTTTATCTGCAATGGATATGCAAGGTATCGGCCGCGTAGCCGCCAATACTACACTTGCTGCCTGCGCCGGTGGTTTTGCTGCAATGCTTATGGCATTATGGTTTGGCCCAACAAAAGGTAAGTTTGATTTAGCTTTTACTATCAATGGTTTCTTAGCTGGTTTAGTTGCTATTACCTGCCCTTGCTACTGGGTTAGCCCGCTGGGTTCAATCCTGTTAGGTGCGATTGCTGGTGTTATCATATTTGCAGGTGTTTACCTTATTGAGTGGTTCCGTATCGACGATCCGGTTGGTGCAGTATCTGTACACGGTTTAAACGGTATCTGGGGTACTTTATCATTAGGTTTATTTGCATCTGGCCAGTATGGCGCTACAGGCCCAACTGGTGCCGATAACTCTGCACCCGTAAAAGGTTTATTTTACGGCGGTGGTTTTGATGTATTAAAAGCACAGTTGATAGGTAGCTTTACAATTACCATTGCAGTGTTTGTGGTAACCTTTGCAATGATGTTTATCATCAATAAATTAGGTCACCCATGGAAACTACGTATTGAAGAAGAAGGTGAAACAGGTGCCGGTGGTATCGATGTATTCGATCACGGTATCGAAGTTTACCCAGCCCAGGATGACGAGATTAGCTTAAGTGGCCTTTTTGATAAAGGTGTAGCATCTCCATCTGCAGTATAACAAAAATCTTTAATGCCTTGTGCGGTTGGTTCAATACCGACGATCTTTTACAACCAACCGCACAGGCTTTTTTATTTCAACCTTGCAATTTTTTAACTGCTTTTACTAAAGGCTATTGTTGTGCATTAGCTTAATGGGAAAGCTTTATTTCAACCCAAATCAAATTCAAATCAATTAAATCGTTATCATGAAAAAAACACTTTTACTTTTATCAGCTCTTGTTGCCGGTTCTTTCGTTGTTAAAGCGCAGGATACCGTTAAAACCACGTCAGATGCCCCTTTGGTTATCTACGGTTCGGTAGATACCTACTTCAAAAAAGATTTTGCTAATAAGCCAAACATTCAAACCTCTTTCGGTTCTGATAATAACTCGGTATCAATTGGTATGATCGACCTTGGTTTAAAGAAAAAAGTAGGTAAGGCATCGTTTGTTGGCGAAATGTCATTTGGCCCGCGTGGCCAGGAACAATCAGTTCCTGATGCTTTGTATGGTTCATTGCCGGCCGGTACCTCAAGTTACCATATTCAAAACTTATACGTTTCTTATGATGTAACCGATAAGTTTAACTTAACCGCAGGTTACATGGCTACATTTGTAGGTTACGAGGTAATTAGCCCGGTAGGCAACTTTAACTATTCAACTTCTTATTTATTCAGCGCGGGCCCGTTCCAAAATGCAGGCTTTAAAGCAACTTACGCTTTCTCTGATAAAGTAAGCTTGATGGCCGGTGTTTTTAACGACAACTGGAATACCTACAAATCAAATTCAGCTACACCAGAGGTATCAACCTTTGGCGCACAGTTGTTTTTATCGCCTGTTAAAGGATGGACAGCTTACATTAACCTTGCAAGTGGTAAATACTCTGGTACTATATTGGATTTAACAACTGCTTACCAAATAACTGATGCATTTAAATTAGGTTTAAATGCTGCACGTAAAACAGGTATGGGTGCTTATAATTATTTTGGTTATGCCTTATATCCTCAAATAGCTGTTTCAAAAGCAGTTACTTTTGGTTTAAGAGAAGAGTATTTTAAAGCTAAAGCAACAAACGGTGGTCCTGATATTGGCATTTCTCCGGGCAACTCGGTTATTGCTTCAACTTTAACTTGCAGCATTAAATCAGGTCCTTTAACTTTCATTCCTGAGTTTAGGTTGGATCATACAAAAACTGGTGATGTTTTCTTGAAGAGTGATGGTACTGCCTCAAAATCAGCCGGTCAGTTTTTGTTAGCCGCTGTATACGCGTTCTAACTTAAAATAAAACATTATTTTACAAAAAGCCTCCCGATATAACCGGGAGGCTTTTTATCTTTATAGCTGCGTAGAGTCAAGAGTTAAGAATCAAGAATTAAGACAAGAGTTTCAAATTCATTTACCTTTGAGAACCCTGTGTTAGTTTGCTGATCTTTAATAATATAATAAAGCAGCGGTGCCTTTTATCTTAACTCTTTTATCTTAACTCTTGACTCTTTTTTTATTCTTATTAAATGAAAAACATCTTTATTGCTCTAATCTGCATCCTTTCTGCTAAAAGCGCCATCGCCCAAAAAGATACACTGGCCTTTGATGAACGTAATAAATACATTTACTATCAAACGGTTGATCAACAAGGTTTAAGCAAGGATACCTTGTATGGCCGGGGATTGTATTTTATGCACAAGGCATATCCTAAAGGCAAACTAAAAATTACTAAAACTGATGAAACCCAGGGCGTGTTGAGTGGAGAGGGTAGCTTCGCTGTGTCAAAACGGTCGCTGTTGTCTGGTAGTCTTGGCGGCGAAATAAGCTATACGTTAAGGATAGAAGTTAAAGATTCAAAATACCGCTATTGGTTTACCGATTTTAAGTTTACCCCTTATAAACGCGACAGGTATGGCATGGAAGTTTTGGATCCTGGTATTATATTCCCGATGGAAGAAGCAAAAAATAAACTGGAGAAAAGGGATGTTGTAGTTTATTTAGACAAGATACTCAGTTACAGCAGGCAAAATGGTGCGATTTTAAAATCGTATATGCTGAAAATAGCGCCCGTAAAAAAGAATGCTCCTGCATTAAAAAAGATATCGACGAAAGATTGGTAGTTCGTTGGTTCAATGGTTCAATGGTTCAATGGTTCAAACTGCCGGGCCGGGGCGATTTTGTTTTAAATATTTGATTTTTTGCCGCAGTTGCCGTACTGGTTGCTTGATGTTCTTTTCTTCGATACAATAATTCGTAGACACCTCCTTTCTTACTAACAGCTTTCAAAGCAGATTTGTGAATTTCGCCCTAATTCGTGAAATTTGTGTGAATCAAATTCGTTTGAAATAAAAAAGCCGCCCCTTAACTGTAGGGCGGCTTTAGTTTTTAGTTAGCCTTGGCGAGACAATATTAAAAACATTAATTCTTTTTTGTTAATTGATATTATGTTTGATTGTTGTTTGATTCTCTTTTTGTTCTGATATGGTGATTCGTAAACACCTCCTTTCGTATTAATAGCTTTCAAAGCAGATTTGTGAAAATTCGACCCAATTCGTGAAATTCGTGTTATTACAATTCCTCATCGTGCTGGCTGATATCCAAACCTGCCAATTCTTCTTCAGGTGTAACACGTAATGTGCTTATCATGTCGGTTATTTTTAACAATAATAATGAGCCGAAGAAAGCAAATGCCGATACGCCAACCAAAGTTACCAGGTGAAGTAAAAACAAGTGGGTTTCGCCGTAATATAAACCATTACCGGTTGTGTTACCTGCATTTACATTTTGATGCGCAAATACACCGGTTAGCAACATACCAACCATACCGCCTACGCCATGGCAAGGGAATACATCAAGTGTATCATCAATACTGGTTTTGCTTCTCCAGATAACTACCAGGTTACTTACAACAGCTGCAACAATGCCAATTATTAATGAGTGGGGGATGGTTACAAACCCTGCAGCAGGCGTAATAGCAACCAAGCCAACTACGGCACCAATACACGCGCCTAATACGCTTGGTTTTTTACCGCGCAGGATATCAAAAAACATCCAGGCCATTGCTGCTGCTGCAGATGCGGTGGTTGTAGTAGCCAAAGCCGTAGCCGCAAGTGTGCCCGAACCTAAAGCAGAACCGGCGTTAAAGCCAAACCAGCCAAACCATAATAAACCTGTGCCCAATAATACGTAGCTGATACGGGCCGGATTGTGCGATGTTTCGTTACGGCCTTTTAAATATAATGCCGATGCAAGGGCTGCCCAGCCGGCGCTCATGTGTACAACGGTACCGCCTGCAAAGTCAAGCACGCCTTTACCAAACAGGAAACCATCCGGATGCCAGGTTGAGTGGGCCAAAGGCGCATATATAAATACCATGAACAGGCAAAGGAAAATAACATAGGAATTAAAGCGGATACGCTCGGCAAATGCGCCGGTAATAAGGGCCGGGGTAATAACCGCGAATTTTAACTGGAACATAGCAAACAGTACCAATGGAATGGTTGGTGCAAGTTTCCAGGTGGCGTTACCCAAGGTGCCCTTCATCATAAAAAAGGTACGCGGATCGCCAATGAAGCCGCCAATGGTATCGCCAAAAGCAAGGCTAAAGCCAAAAATAACCCAAATTACAGTGATAACGCCCATACATACAAAGCTTTGCAGCATGGTTGATAGTACGTTTTTTTTGCTTACCATACCGCCATAAAAAAAGGCAAGTCCTGGTGTCATAATCAATACAAGAGCAGTACTTACCAATAGCCAGGCAGTATCGCCGGTGTCAATTTTACTGTCTTTAACGGTTGTTAAAGTTACCGATGGAAATATAAGGGCAAGTACTATAATAAGTATAAGTATGCCAAATGGGATGAATTTTTTCATGCTTAGGGTTTTAGGGAATAGTTAATAAAAAGCTGATAGCTTAATGCATGAAGCAAAAAGCCAGGTTTTCAAAAAAAGCCCGGTTTATAAAATATTGATAGCTAACTACAATAACTAACCTTATTGCAATAACAACCGATAGTTAAAGCCTCGCCCTTGTGCAGGCAAGCTTAACATTGTATAAACAAGGTTGGTTAATACTTTTAGTTTAATGACGGATGAAGAAACTGCCCGGTACCCAATCAAAATACCGGGCAGCTCAACAACTATACTTGCAAGGCACCCAATCAAAATGCCTGTAAGTATTTAAACTAAGTTTTTAAAAAACAATAAACACGGTTGTGTAATCAGCACAGCCGCATGTAATTGTTTAACTATTACCAAAAAGCGTGGAATGGAAAAAGAATGAGTTTGCGGAATCGCGATAGCTCGCTTGTACCCCTGCCGCAAATAAAATTGAGATACTTTACGTGTATGATGTAAAAATTGGGGCTTGTGTAAAGGAATGGCAGCGAATGCGCCCCCCGATGCTGCTGCAGATTTATAATTTGTACCGGTACATTATTAAGGCTGTAATCATAGTTATAAGGGCTATGATGGTTGGTTGTGGCCGATACCGATGTTTTTTTATCGTCTTTATGGCTGGCATGGTACAATCCTCCCCTTGCCGAGGCCGAAAACCCCGAAAATAAAAGGAAAATTAGCGCCGTAAACCGATAAAGGCTATTGAACATGCCTAAAAGTAATAAAAAAATAAAATAAATGCATTTTTTTTACAAGTATTTTAACTTTTTGATTGTTTATGTGAAAAATATGTATAGAATTTGGCTTTTTAATTCATTGATTGTGAGAAAATATAGATGGTATATTGAGTTTTGCCAGATTTTATTGTCAAATTTTAACTTTTTTGCATTTTGGTGAAACCTGATTTTTGGTGGTGGGATTTAAAGCACCCGACAATTTGGGGCCCTTTTGGGGTAGTGAGGCTCTGTTAAATAAAAATCTATTAAACTATTCTGTACGAATGCGTCCTTTGTTGTTTTGCGCCTTTCGAAATTTTATTTGGCAAATATTGATTTATTCAAAATTAAATATACTATTTGTTTTGATTTATCGTTATTTTTGAAATAAAATTCTTAAAATAATGTCAGTAACAAAATTTAATTTGTACAACGCCGAGTGGCTCGACCTTGTATTTGATCAGCGTAACAAAAATTATGGTGCCTATGAACTACGGCAACATTACGGTCGTACCATGAGTAAGGCAATGGCGTTAACCTTTGCCGCCATTACAGTTTGGGCGGTGGCAAGTTTGGCATTCAGGCATAAAGTGGAGGACGGAGTTATCATTAGAGAGATTCCCATCTTAAAAGTCCTGCCCCCTCCTCCGGTCTCACCCAAAGCGCGCCAGGTGATACCACCTCAGGCGGCGGGTGCTCAACAACCGAAGGATCTTTCTAAAAAGATTAATTTCCCGCCACCTGTTGTGGTGCCCGAAGAAAAAGCTGTCGATCCGCATACTATGGCCGACCTTCAGAAAGCTACCATATCCAATACAGATCAGGCCGGCCCAGATGCTCCGGCAGGAAATATTTTAGATGTCGATATTAAAGAGGGTCCTGGTTCGGGTAATCCTATTACTGAGGACGAAAAGGTACGGCCTTTTAGCGAAGTAGAGATATTACCGCAACCCGATGGTGGAATGGCCGGATGGGCAAAATTTTTACAAAAAAACCTGCATTACCCGGCAATAGCGCGCGAAAACAATATATCGGGGAAAGTATTTGTAAGTTTTATTGTGGAGAAGGACGGGCAGCTAACGGATATAAAAATAGTGCGCGGACTTGGTTACGGACTGGACGAGGAAACCATAAGGGTATTAAAACTGGCCAAAGCCTGGAAACCCGGTATCCAGAATGGGCGTCCGGTCCGCGTAGCTTACAGTATACCATTTGCATTTCAGCTGGCGGAGGAGAATTAATTGGTTCGGGTTGCAGAGCTCGGAGGCGGGCAGAACGGGAGTCAAATAAAGTAAAGGGTTCAGGGATAACGGGGGCGAGGCAGACTAATCCATGTACCATTTATCTGAGCAACCCGTAACCCGAACCTCGCAACCCGCAACCCGATCAACATAATCCGCAACCCAAATGAAAATGAAATTTTGATGAAATTTATTTTTTGCGAATGCTACATTTTTTCATGTTTTGTAAAATATAACAATTGTTTATTCGTTATATAAGAAATTTAATTCTTTAAATTATGCCTATCACAAAATTTGATTTGTACAACGCCGAGTGGCTCGACCTTGTATTTGACCATCGTAACAAAGAATACGGAGCTTATGAATTAAGGCAACACTACGGCCGAACTATGAGTAAGGCTATGGGTTTGGCATTTGCAGGTATCGCGGTTATTGCAATATCCACCTTTGTTTTTAAAGGCAAACCGGTAGAAATTGTTAAGATGACGCCTGTTGATTTGACCAGGGTTTTAATTCAGCCCCCGGTTGCGCCGCCCAAGAAGGCCGAACCGCCAAAATCTACCGAACCGCTTAAGCCTGTTGAGCCGATAAAAACAGTTGCCAGCCTGCCACCCGTTGTGGTACCTAATGACCCCATTGTGCAACCGCATACCACTACCGAATTACAGGCAAGCACCATCGGAGCTACAGACAGTAAAGGGACTGACAAACCAGGCAATGCAATGGATGTTAATACCAATAAGGGTACAACAGGCACCGGCCCTGCGGTTGATAATGCCATACATGATATGGATGGCACCCTTGAAGCAATGCCCGAACCGGTAGGTGGTGCAGCGGCGTGGAGTAAATTTTTGCAAAAGAACTTGCGGTTCCCGGTGGTAGCGCAGGAGCAGGGGGTATCTGGCAAGGTATTGATGAGTTTTGTGATTGAAAAAGATGGCTCGCTATCAAATATAAAGGTTGAACGCGGTGCGGGTTTTGGATTTGATGAAGAAGCTTCCCGGGTATTAAAGCTGGCCAAAGCCTGGAAGCCAGGCATGCAAAACGGGCAGCCCGTGCGCGTTAAATATGTAATACCAATGAACTTTCAATTAGCCGATCAGTAATATTTAAGTTTCGGGTTGTGAGGCTCGTGGGTGTTGTGATGACAGATGTGTGTGATTGTGTGTTAGCCTCCGGAGAGATCTTCGGGGGCTTTCTTTTTGGGCAAGGTTACTTATAACGCCTTCCTGAAACAGATACTATCCGGCAAATCAACATACGGGCCATATTTGGGGATGGGCACATAGCCCGCTTTTGGATATAAGCTTAATGCCTCTACCTGCTTTTCGCCGGTTTCGAGCACGGTATATTTATAGCCTAAGCTGCGTGCCCAGGTTTCCAGTTCAGTTAATACCATTTTGCTTATGCCGTTGCCGCGTGCATCAGGGTGTACAAACATTCGTTTAACTTCCACAGCTTCGGCATCGTACCATTTAAAACACCCGCATCCGGCAGGCTGGTTATCAACATAAGCTATCACAACGGTATCAATTTTTTCTATCAGGTTGTGCTGATCGTAAATATCCATCATAGCGCCATTGCGGTCGCGCAAATCAGCATCAAGCTGGTTTACCAGGATGCGAAAATCGGGATCGGTGCTGGTGGAGCGGGCGAGGCGTACTGTTTTCATTAGGGCAAAAATAGAATAAGAAAAAGATAAGTTGGATTCGAGATTGGATAATTTTAAGTAATGGAATTTTATCAACCCTGAGCTATAGAAGCTGTATGCTTTAGGGATAAATTATATGTGCCCGGATAAAACCTTTTTGATAATGCATTGTCGTACCTGCAAATTAACTTTATATGAAAAAAATAGTCTTCGCCGCAATGGCATTGTTAAGCTTTTTTAGCTTCAAGGCAGCCGATGCCCAGGTAAGTGTTAGCCTTGGTATTAATATAGGGAGTCAGCCCGCATGGGGGCCTGTTGGCTACGATTATGCCCGTTACTATTACATGCCGGATATTGATGTATACTACTCGGTTCCAACACATCAGTATGTTTATTACCAAAATAACAGCTGGATAAAAACAAGTGTATTGCCCGCCAGGTATGGCAATTTTGACCCCTATCAAAGTTATAAAGTAGTAATAAACGAAAAGGACCCGTGGGTACGGAACAACGTTTATCGTACCAAATATGCAACTTACAAGGGGCGTCGCGATCAGATTATTATCCGAGATAGCCGTGACGAGAAATATCGCAACCATTGGGATAACGGTAAACATAAAGGCTGGGATAAGCAAAAATATAAAAAGCAAAAGAACGATGACGACGGCGACAACCGGGGTAATGGCAATGGACACGGCAAGGGACATGGTCATAAAGACAAAGATTAATAACCGGCCTATCGGATAGCTTTGTTTTTTACCCAAAATTAAACTATTTTATCAATAGTAAAAATGTCAATTATTTAGTGTATGTTTGCAACTTATTAATATACAATATAATGCAACAAGGAACAGTAAAATTTTTTAATGACGAAAAAGGTTTCGGATTTATTACCCCAGCAAATGGTGGAAGCGAAATTTTCGTACACTCATCTGGTTTAATTGACAACATTCGCGAGAATAACTCAGTTAGCTATGATGTAGAAGAAGGTCGTAAAGGCCCAAATGCCGTAAATGTTAAAATAGTTTAATACCCTATATAATCATTTTTAAAGCCCGTTCCTGCAAAGGAACGGGCTTTTTTTTGTGTTTTTTGTTCTTGCGTCGTCTTCTATCAGTTACGTAAATCAATTTTGACTTTTAAATTTTAACTTTTGAATTTGTAAAATCAATTTCCCCATTTCCGTGTTAAACAACCAGTAAAAGCCGCCGTGGTGGTTGCTTAATGTAAAAGCAAATAGAATATGACGGCTTGGGTTTTTAAAAACAGGTGGCGAAAAATTGCGATAATTAGCCTGGGCATATTAGGCGTTATCATACTGGTAGTGGTGCTTTTTTTGAATAGTTTTTTAAGCAGAACGCTCTCGTCGAAACTTAAAGAGGCTGTGCTTAAAGGCACCGACAGCCTGTACCGGGTAAACTTCAGCAAACTTGATGTTAATGTATTTAACGGCGCCGCTATATTACACGATATTACTTTTACGCCCGATACCGCGGTATACCACCGCCTGAAACAGGCAGGCCATGCGCCCAATCGTTTAACCGAGATAAGAGTGAAACGGCTGGAAGTGTCTGGTGCACATCCGCTGGATATCTGGCTACATAAAAAGATAGAAGTAGCATTAATCGACTTAAAAAATCCCGAAATATACATCAGCAAAAACGACGATAAGCAACAGCCCAAAAGGCCTGCAGACAAGCGTACCCTTTATCAAAAGCTTTCTGCAAGTTTCAAGCTTATCCGTGTAGCCGATATCCGCCTCGGCGAAATAAACTTTACCTACCGGGATAAATCGGGGCCAAAACCGTCGGTTCATGTGTTAAAAGAGATGGACGTGCACGCTACCGATCTGCTCATTGATTCCGCCACGCAGGCTGATACGTCCCGCACGTTGTATTGCCGCGATATTGTTACCCAGCTTAAGCATTATACAGGCAAATCGGCAAACGGCTTGTATACCTATAAAATAAATTCGGTAAAGTTATCAACCAAAACCTCCAGGCTGGATATTGCCGGGGTAGATGTGCAGCCGCTTGCCATAAGCACGTACCTGGCTAAAAGCAACACAGATCGTTTTGGCCTGCACCTGAATGCCGTTACCCTGCACCATTTTAATTACCGCAGCTACCGCCGTGGCCAGAGTTTGGATGTGGAGAGGGCGGTATTAAGTAAAGGCGAATTCAGCATATTCAGCAATCCAAACGGCCCGCTTAAAACTACCGATAGATTGGTTACTTTTCCTAACTGGGCCATCCGCCAGCTAAAAATGGGGCTTCAGATTGATACCCTCGACATTGAAGATCTCGATGTAAATTACAGCGAATTCAAAAAAGATAAATCGCGTAAAACCGGTACGGTAAGGTTTAGCGCAGTTACAGGCAGGTTCTTTAACCTTACCAATAAAAAAGCCTTGTTACAAAAGGCCCCCCTGGCTACGGTACACCTGAGCACCCTGTTTATGGGCAAGGGGCGGCTAAACCTGCAATTTGGCTTTAACCTTGCCGATGATGCCTATAGCTACAGCTACAAAGGCCATATGGGCGCCATGAATATGGCCGATGCTAACCCGGCTGTTATGCCGCTTGGGCTGGTACGTATTACATCAGGCGCGGTAACCAGCCTTGATTTTAATATTCATGGCAATCAGCATAGCTCGGCAGGTAAGGTTACCTTTTTGTACCATAATCTTAAGGTTGATGTATTAAAGCCCGACGATGAAAAAGGTTACGCAAAAAAGGGCATCATTTCGTTACTGGCAAACGCGGTAATACTTAAAAGCGATAACCCTGACAATGGCAAAGCTGTCCCTCGCGTGGCTGATGTTGCCTTTATCAGGCCCAAAAACTTCCCTTATTTTAAAACCATCTGGCTTGCCCTGCTCAATGGCCTTAAAGGCTGCGCCGGCGTAGGAAAGGCCGATGAAAAAGAGAAAAATCAGCCGCTCACCAAAAAAGAAATAAAGGAAAAGGCCGAAGCAAAAAAGAAAGCCAGGGATTTTAAACAGAAAGAGGATAAAAAGTTTAAACAAAAGTTAGCCGAAAAACAGAAACCTTAACCTGGCCGGCCTTGAACTTTAACAACAGGGCCGTATTTTCAACATCAAAACAGAATCAAATGGTAACTTAAGCAGTGTTATTACGTTAACAACACTAAAGAACAACTCAAAATTATGTTTTTGGGGCTTTTTACTTACAGTTTCTAACTGAAATTAACGGCTGATTTGCCACTAACACCATGGTACTTTGGGCATTAACGTAAGGTTAATAGATAATTAATATGAATAACTAAATACTTCAAACCGCGTTTTTTACGTTTAATCAATCAATTTGCTACTTACTTTTTGTAACCCCGACATTAAAATAACTTTGCTGATACAGAGAAAACTCCGCTTTTATAACCTTTTTATCGTTAATAAATTAAACACAGCCGCTCTGGCTATTTTACTGTTATTTTCAATACATGCTGCCGCGCAGCAAACAGATAGTCTTAAAACAGGCAAAGCTGCGGTTACTACCGTAACCGGACATATTGTTGATGATGGCTCGGGCTTGCCGCTGGCCTATATCAGCATTACGTTTAATGGCAGTAACTTTGGCGCCACATCCGATAAAGATGGCAATTTCAGGCTAAGCGCCAACGGTTTGTTTAACCGCATTACGTTTAGTTATGTGGGGTACTCATCGCTTACGCGTGCTATAAAACCGGGGCAGGCCAGCCAGCTACAGGTGCGCATGCGTAGCAAGCAAACGCAGTTAAAAGAGGTTTCGGTTACATCGGGCAAAAAAGCGCGGTACCGTAATAAAGGCAATCCGGCCGTCGAACTTATTCAACAGGTAATTGATCATAAAGACGAAAACCGGATGGCGGCTGTCGACTACTATCAGTATAACCAGTACGAGCGTATCGGCATGTCGTTTTTCCATTTGTCGCCCAAGTTTATTAATGGTAAGTTTTTTGGCAAATACAAGTTTATGCTCGATAGCTCGCAGGTGATTGACGGGCGCAAAGAAACCTCCCTGCCCGTTTACTTTAGCGAAAAGATTTACCAGCAGTATTACCGTAAAGAGCCCGCCAAATCTATCAGTATATTGCAGGCGCAAAAAGAAACCAACATTATTAAGTTTGTTGATACCGCCGGGCTTGATACCTATCTTAACCGCTTTTACGGCAATAATATTGATATTTACGCCAACAATATTTTTATTGTAACCAACCAGTTTTTAAGCCCGATATCCAATCACTCGCCCGATTTTTATAAGTTTTTTATTACCGATACCGTACAAACCGATAAAGGGAAACTGGTAGGCATCAGCTTTACGCCACGCAATAAAGGCGACCTGTTGTTTGAAGGCCGCTTGCTGGTTTCATTGGACGGCCATTATGCCGTACAATCATGCGAGCTTAATGTAAACAAGCAAATCAACATCAACTTTATGCGCAGCCTTAAGGTGAAACTTGATTTTCAGCAATTTCCCGGCGGGCGCTACTACCTGCAAAAAAGCGATGTAACTGCTGATTTTGGGATTCTAAAAAACAAAGGAATAGCCGTATACGGTCAGCGTACTGTTTTTTATGATAACTATAAACTAAACCAGCCCCAACCGGCCGGTTTTTATGAGGGTAAAAGCAGCCAAACCATGGCCGACGCTAATAAGCCCGATACCGCTTACTGGGCACAACACCGCAGTGATACGCTCAACAGCCAGCAAAAACAGCTGTACGCGCGCATTAACCGGTTGGAAAGCATGCCATCATATAAACGACTCACCTGGATAGCGGCAACCCTTACCGGTGGTTATGCCGTGGTAGGGCCCGTACAGATTGGGCCAATAGGGTCGATTTTTGCGTATGATAACCAGGAGGGTGCCCGGTTCCAGTTAGGCGGGCGCACAACGCCTGCCCTGAGCAAAATAATCTATTTTGACGGCTATACTGCGTACGGCACCAAAGATAAAGCAGCCAAGTACGAATTGAATACCTATATATCACTCAACAAAACTGCGCCCTATCGCTACGCCAACAATTACTTTAAAATAGGATACCGGTACGATGTGGACCTGCCGGGGCAAAGCCTGGCGGTAAGCAACCAGCAGGCTGCGCTTACATCGTTCCATACCGGTACTACCAATTACTGGTTGTATAACCGCACATTTACACTGGCCTATGTAAGGGATTTCGATAACCATTTTTCGTACAACCTTGCTTTACGCAACTGGAATCAGCGGCCAGCAGGTACCCTTCAATTTCAATCAAATACCGATAATAGCCTTATCCCCAGCCTTACCACTACCGAGGTTGCCCTGGGCATGCGCTACGCCCCACATGAGCAGTTTATACAAGGAACCATATTCAGGCATACCGTATTTAGTAAATACCCCATTTTTAACCTGCAAATCAATCACGGTTTTGCGGGCCTGTTAAACGGGGTTTATAGTTACAATAACATATCGGCCAATATTTTTAAGCGGTTTTACATGTCGCAATTGGGCTTTACCGATATAACGCTGTTGGGCAATCTTGTTACCGGCAAAGTCCCTTTCCCGCTGTTGAATATGCCGCCCGCCAACCAATCATTAAAGTACGACCCGGACGGCTACAATAACATGAACTACCTTGAGTTTGTGAGCGATCACTCGGCGGGCATCAATATTACCCACAACTTCAACGGCTTTATCCTCAATAAAATTCCGCTGATAGAGCACCTCAAATGGCGCGAGTTCCTGTCGTTTAAAGCTATCTACGGCGGTTTACGCGCCGAAAATAATCCGCTGCTATCGGCCAACCTGTATAACCTGCCACCGGCGCTGGGCAACGCCAATGGCACCTACGCACTGGGTAGCACCCCCTACATTGAGGCCGGCGTCGGCATCGGTAATATATTTAAACTGCTGCGGGTTGACGTTATTAAACGCTTCAACTACCTCGATCATCCCGGCGTAAACCAATACGGTATCAAGTTTAGTATTGTGCCTGATTTGTAGGCGGAGCTTGGACGACAGGCCTCCGTTAAAAAACTTTCGGACTTCCCAACTTCCGGACTTCTTTCTAACTTTAAGTTTGTCCTTGTTTTTGTTACTACGATGAAATGTGAATACTGGCGTGCAAATCAATCCGTCAGTTAATTTCGCTAAAACCTTGTAAAATTAAAAGCGGAAGGGGGGTGTTGGAGTGAATATAGTTGCCCTTCGCGATTTAGAATCAGGAGTAAACAAACATTCAGCCAGGGCTTTTACATCGTTTTTGCTAAATGGGATTGATGTGCCTTCCCATTGCCGGTAACTCCGGGTGTCATAATCCACACGGAAACTCCCGATGTAGTACCTTTCAAAATCCTGGCCATAGTTAATGATATAGTAATCTGGCAAGTCGAGATTTTTCATTTCATACAACTCAAGACCTGTGTAGTAGTCGTCGTCCATTAACTCACAATAGAAATATAGTTTTTCCACTTTCCCCGATTTTAGGTTTGGTCGCTTTTTTGATTGCAGTAACAATGGGCTAACATATATAGCACGTTCGCCGCTTTCTGTTTGAATAGTTAGGGCGTAAAAGTTAAGCATAACGTTTCAGGTTTACATTGTGGGTATCTGCATGAGCAACCATATTAGCCTTTAATATATGCACTATATTGATAAGTTGAAAATTTGGAGCTGATTGAATGAGGAATTTTTAACTATTTAACAGCTGCCAAAACGATCTTGGGTCATTTGATGATTTAGAGATTCAGCCTCGCCAATCAATGCCAAATAGCGGGACTCAGGCATCAGGATTTTTGATTTCCGGACTTAAGGATGCAATTGCTACTTGATACTAAAAAATTATTGCAACCTTTATGCGATAGCCCGGTCTAATCAGCAAGTGAGTCACCAAAACGAATATCAGCATCCAGATCAGCAACTGGTTTCCCGAGTTTTGGGTGGCGATAGGTATGCTTTTGGCGTCATTATCAAAAATACTGAAGGATTGGTGGCGCAGCTTATCTTTAAGATGATACCCGTGCCTGCCGATAGGAAGGATATAGCACAGGACGTTTACCTGAAGGTTTACAAAAACTTGCCCGGCTTTAAATTTCAATGCAAATTATCAACCTGGATAGCGCAAATTACATACAACACCTGCCTGCATTACCTGGAGAAAAAAAAGGTCGTACTAATAGAAGCACAGGATGATGACGACGGGCAACGGCAAACGCTTGAGCGACTGCAACAAAAAGATGTCGGCCGTTATGATAACGAGGTAGAGCGCTTGCTATCAGCAAAAGAATTGTCGGTTATTTTAAATGCCGAATTGGATAAACTGTCACCAGTTTATAAAACGCTGTTATCCCTGTATCACCAGGAAGAAATGAGTTATACCGAAATAGGCCAGATCACTAACCTGCCCGAAGGTACCGTTAAAAATTACCTGTTCAGGGCCCGCAAGGCATTAAAACAAAACCTGCTAACCAACTATAAACGCGAAGATTTATGAGTAGTTACCATCCAACAGACAATGAATTACAGCAATATGCCCTGGAAGGCACGTTAGCGGGCGCAGACATTGCCGACCACGCACAAGGCTGTGCTGCCTGCAGCGTTAAGCTGGCCAATTACCGCCTGCTTAACCAGCAAATGAACGTAATGCCAAAGCCTGCATTTGATTTTGACCTTGCCGGCCTGGTACTGCAGCAACTGCCTGCGCCAAAGGCAGAATTTCCGTGGATAGCCGTTTTAGGTGTTACCTTAACCATGATTTTTTTGGCCGCCATATCATTGCTGTTTGGCAGTTACCTGGTACAACTGCTTCAAAATTTGCCGGCCTTGTTTGCCACCATTTTAGCAGCAAGCGCAATAGCCGTATTTGCGGGCATGCTTAATACCATGATTAAAGAACATCACGACCAGATGAAAAAGCTGGATTTTAATTAATTAACTGCAACATAAACACAGGCTGCCGGTCTCATCCGGTATAACAATAATAAAAAATTAACAACATGAAAAAAATAGCCATCATCATATCCTTAATGTCTGCAGGCATTACTGCCAATGCCCAAACCGTATTTGATCCCTTTACAAACGAGCAGGCTTTTTTTGAGATGATGCACAGCATTGTGATCATTATCCTCGTTTTCCTGGCATCCTCGTTCGTGCTTACACTCATCAAACTATTTTTAGACGACAGGTTAAAACGCTCCATTGTTGAAAAAGGCGTTGCCGAAGGTGTAATTGCCCAGTTACTACCGGCAAATCAAAAAGGCAAAGAGAACTCGCTTAAATGGTTTGCCATATTAACTGCCATCGCCATCGGCCTTACGGTCATCAGCTTTTACATGCCATCGGGCCTGTATGCCGCCACCGTGATGATATTCAGCATAGCCCTGGGGTTCCTGGGGTACTACTTCCTGTTAAAAAAGCTTAGGTAGAAGAGCCAAGAGTTAAGAATCAAGAGTTAAGACAGCTGCAAAATTTCTATAGCATTTTTAAACGTCCGCCCCTTGGGCACCTACGGTGTGTACACATCTTTTTTAAATAAAGGAAATGTCATTTCGATAGAGCATGTGAGGGGATGGCGGGGAGCGCGAAAGAGAAATCTTGTACGCCCTGCATCACGATTAGCCGCTTGGAATGCAAGGCGTACAAGATTTCTCCTCACGCCAGCGCTCAAAGACCCTGCCTGTTCGTTCGAAATGACAACGTTTTAATTTAGTGATACGATCCTAAAAGATGTGTACACACAGTAGCTTGGGCACAGGGAAAGCTACGCCCTTTAATTAATCCATCCATCAACCTTCAAATTAACCAACCATGAAACCGTTTTATTATCTACTCATAACAGGCATTATATCCATCACTATTTGCCTTGCATTTACTATTGCCAATAATGGCGACCGCACCCGGGTTAAAATAACCGAGACATTCAGCCTGTATAAACTGGAAGCCTCCTACAGTCGCGATCAAACTAAAAAGGTGGAAGCTTTTATCAACCAAACCTTAAAGCCGGTAACCGTATTTAACACTTCCGACGAATTAGATACCCGGGTAACGCTTGGCGATAGCAGCAATTTTTACATCAGGGCGTCTGCCGGTTGGCTATTGGTTAAGGTTGATAAAGACACCAATTCTGAAGCATCCCTGCTGCGCCTCAAAAAGCTCTGTCAGCAATTAAGCAAAAACGTAATTAAGTAAGGCCGCGCGCCCGTACCAAACCCTTTAATCTTATTGAAATGAAAAAACTGATCATGGTTATATTAACCATATGGATAACTATTGCCCCAATTTTTGTAAAAGCCCAGATAGCAATTGGTAAAATAACCGGCAAAGTACGGGATGCCACCCAAAAGCCTGCTGATGGCGCTACCATAACACTACGCGGCGTAAAGGATTCTATCGTGCTTAAATACGAACTGGCAGATGCCGGCGGCTGCTTTGTTTTTAACGGACTAAAAACCGGCCTTTACCAGGTGTTTATAACCGCCGCCGGTTATGCCCCTTATAAAAGCGATACTATCGCTATCAGCGATAAGCAACCGGCGGTGGCGTTAAAAGAAGTGGTTTTACAAACCGGTAACATTGCGCTCAAAGAGGTAAGCATCACCGGTAAAAAATCATACATCGAACATAAGATAGACCGGACGGTGGTAAATGTAGATGCTATCATTAGCAATGCAGGTGCTACGGCGCTGGAGGTGTTGGAGAAATCGCCGGGGGTACTGGTTGATCAGAACGGGACAATCAGCCTTAAAGGGCAGCAGGGCGTTGTTATCTTTATTGATGATAAGCCCAGCTACCTGTCGGGTGCCGCCCTTGCCGATTATCTGCGCAGCCTGCCATCATCCAGCCTGCAACAAATAGAGATTATGACCAACCCGCCCGCAAAATACGACGCTGCCGGCAACGCAGGCGTTATCAACATCAAAACCAAAAAAACGCAGGTTAGGGGCTTTAACCTTGGGCTTAGTTTAAGCATTGGCCAGTCCAGGTATACCCGTACCAACAATAGCCTTAATTTCAATTATCGCAAAAATAAGCTCAACCTGTTTGGTAACCTGGCTTACACCGTGCGTAACAGTTATGCCGATGTTGCCATTTTTCGCCGGTACAAAAATACCGATGGCCAAACTACGGGTAGTTTTAACCAGGATACCTATAACCGCCGCCAGGGGCATGGCGGCAAGCTTACTATTGGCGCAGATTATGATGCATCGCCAAATACAACCTTTGGCATAGCGCTCACCGGTTTGGCCCGCTATCCGTATTTGCTAAGTACAGGCACGGGCAACCTGTTAAACGCGGCAGGGCCGCCCGACTCCAGCGTGATTTCGAAAAACACTGAAAAGGGCAGCTTTAAAAACACAGCCCTGAACCTGAATTACCGGCACGAGTTTAAGAAAGACGGCCCGGATATTACCGCCAACCTTGATTACCTGCATTACGCCACCACCAACCAGCAGGATTTTGACAGCCAAACGTTTTTGCCGGGCGGGGCATTAATAAACCAAAGCAGCTTAAACGGCAGCCTGCCTTCAAATATTAAAATCCTATCGGGCAAGGCCGATTACGGGCATCCCCTGGGCGGCGGCCTAAAACTGGAAGCCGGCTTAAAAACCAGCTACACCCAAACAGATAACGTGGCCGGCTATTTTAATACTGTAGACGGCAATACCACGCCCGATTATGATAAAACCAACCACTTTAATTATAAGGAGAACATTAATGCGGCGTATCTTAACTTCAATAAGGAATTTAAAAGGCTCAGCATCCAGGCCGGTTTACGATTGGAGAATACCAGCTCAAAAGGGCATCAGTTGGGCAACGTTTTAAAGCCCGATTCGGCCTTTAACCGTAACTATACCAACCTGTTCCCAACCTTATTTCTGCAATACAAGCTGGATAGCCTGGCCGATAACCAAATTCAACTGAACTATGGCCGCCGTATTGACAGGCCGTATTACCAGGACCTGAACCCCTTTGTTTCCCCGCTTGATAAATTTACTTACTACGTAGGCAATCCTTACCTGCAGCCGTCATTCGCCAATAAAATTGAGCTGGCCTATATTTTCAAAAATCATATTACCGGTACCCTAAGTTACAGCGACACAAAAAACGATACGGACGAAACCATCCAGATAGTAAACGGTATTTACTACAGCCGCCCCGGCAACATCGGCCATAAAACGGTAAGCAGCTTTTCTGTTGATGCCGATTTTGAGCCGGCAAAATGGCTTACTGTACAGGTAAATGGCGAAGTTACCCACGTACACTCGCGCAGTAATTTTTACACCGGCTTATTGGATACCAAAGGCACGTTTGTATACGGGCAGGGCATTTTGCAGTTTAAACTTAAAAAAGGCTTTAATCTGCAGCTTGATGGCAATTACCAAAGCAGTATTACCAGTGCCCAGTTTGTTACCGGTAGTAAGGGCGCTTTAAATGCAGCGGTATCAAAAAATCTATCGCCCAAAGTAACCCTTAAATTCAGCGTGAATGATATTTTGTATACAAACATCAACCGGGGTACCATCAATAACCTGTACCTTACCGATGCCAGCTACACCAACCACGGCGACACCCGGTCGGCCTTGCTAACGCTTAGTTTCCGTTTCGGCAAAGCCGTAGCCGGCCAGCGAAAAAAAGAACAAACGGGAGCGGATACCGAGCAGGGGAGGGTTAAGAATTAGTAGCAAGCGGTTAATTATCACGTAGTTAGTATCAAGTATCAAGATTTTTAACTTTCGGACTTAAGAAATTGCAGCTGTCTTGCTACTTGCTATTTGATACTAAAAAAGCAGCTGTCTTACTACTTGATACTTGCTACTTGATACTAAAAAAGCAGCTGTCTTACTACTTGATACTTGCTACTTGATACTAAAAAAGCAGCTGTCTTGATACTCGCTACTTACTACTAAATAAATTATAGCGTACGCCGCCGGTAGAAGCGGGCGCCAGGCTTTCTGTTCATACTGCACCGGCCTTAGCCACCCGGCCGGTACCCACGCCAATCCTTTACGCGAAATATGGTGATACAAAAATGCCCGGGTATCAATAAATATCCGGGCGTTGTGGCGTTGTGTATTCAGTTTCTGGCTGTGCCATCAATATATCAAACAAGCTCAACGCTTAAAATTGCGTTTTATACCGTCGCCATGTCAAACGGTAGTTTTCGGATGCGTTTGCCTGTCAAATCAAAAATAGCTTCTGTTAGTGCCGGTGCAAATGGCGGTAGTCCCGGCTCGCCAACACCACCGGCATTTGCATCATTTTCCATAATATGTACCTCTACCAAAGGCATATCATTAATTCTGGGCATTGGATAGTTATAAAAGTTTCGCTGTTCTACCAGGCCATCTTTGAAGGTGATTTCATGGGTGGTAGCAGCACCAAGCGCCATAACAATAGCGCCCTCTACCTGGGCATGAACAATATCGGGGTTTACGTACCAGCCGCAATCTACTACCGCCCACACCTTGTCAATTTTTACCTTTTCACCGTTCTTTTTCGATACCTTAACAATTTGGCCAACCGTGGTTCCAAAGCATTCTGTAATGGCAACCCCAAATCCATCGCCTTTATTTTTCGATTTCCAGCCCGAAACCTGTTCCATTTTATCTATTAGTTTTTGTTCCCGCTCTTCGTTTAAATAACCTCGTCTAAAATCAAGCGGGTCTTTACCGGCAAGGTGTGCCATTTCGTTCAAAAAACTTTCATAAGCAAAGCCGTTGGTTGATGCATATACAGATCGCCACCAGATATTGGGGATAGGTGTTTCAAACGGTACATCGGCAAAGCTAATGTCTTTTATGCTTTTATAATACGGGGCCAGGAAGCCTTCGGTAGTGCTGCGGTTGGCTCTGTCTTTAGTACCGCCCTGCCAGTGCGCCGTGTTTTGTCCGGCCATCCGGAACTTTAAAGCGCTAAGTTGCCCATTGCTGAGCGCACCCTGGCAACGGTATGATATCCCGGCCCTATAGGGGCCTTGTGTCATGTCGTCTTCCCTGGTCCAAACTACCTGCACCGGTGTCCCGGTTTCCTTTGAGATCAGGCAGGCCTCGTGAGGATAGTCCATGAATGCCTTTCGCCCAAAACCGCCGCCCAAAAAGGTCATGTTAACAATCACTTTTTCTTTCGGCAGCTTAAACTGCGCGCAAATGTAATCCTGCACCCATTCGGGTGCCTGTATCGGCCCCCATATTTCAAGCTTATCCGGCTGGTAAAAAGCCACGCAATTCAGCGGCTCCATAGCGCTGTGCGATTGGTATGGCGTTTCATAAACCAGGTCAAGCTTTTGGGTGGCGGCATTTAATACCGCATCCGGATCGCCCTGTTTCCTGGCAGATAAGCCTTCTTCTTTACTAATGAGTTCGTTTTGTTTTTTATAAATATCGGGCGTGTTTATGTGCTCAAACCCGCTGTCGTCCCATTCAATGGTTAACGCTTTGCGGCCCTGTATGGCTGCCCAGGTACTATCGGCCACCACGGCAACGCCGTCCCTGAAAGTCTGGAAAACGCCTGTTTGTATTTTGAATACTTTTTTAACACCCGGAACTTTTAATGCCGCGCTGGCATCAAATGATTTGAGCGTTCCGCGTAAGCGTGGGTTGCGCTCAACTACCGCATATAGCATCCCTGGAAGTTTAAAATCTAACCCGAAAATGGCTGTACCGTTGGTTTTTAATGGGGTGTCCTGCCGGTGAAGCGGTTTTCCTATCTGTTTGTAATCGGAGCGCTTTTTCAGGACAACCTCTTTAGGTGCTTCCAGCTTAGATGCTGCCTCCACCAGTTCGCCATAATGAAATTTCTTTCCTGTTGGACGGTGGATCACATGCCCGGCTTCGGCATAACATTCCGTTGCCGGTACATTCCATTTGGTGGCTGCTGCCGCTATCAGCATTTCGCGTGCCGATGCACCTAATTTCAATAAATTCTTGTACGAACCACGAATGGTAGAGCTGCCGCCCGTTACCTGGTTGCCGTATTTTTGACGGTCGCCCTGCGCGAAGCGTATGTTTACATCATTCAAATTAACTTCCAGCTCTTCTGCAACAATCTGCGGAACAGATTGGTAAGCTCCCTGGCCCATCTCGGCCCGGTGGCTGAAAATAGTAACCTTGCCATTCGTGTCAATATGTATCCAGGCATTCATCTCTATATCCGAAGCTACCGCCGAATCTGCGGTAGCAACCTTAGCTTCTTCGGCGCTAGACGGAAAATACAGGCCAACAAACAGCGCTGTTCCGGTAAGGCCCGCCGCCCTTAAAAAGTTTCTTCTTGATATGTTACTCACACTCATGGTATTCTGGTTAAGTGGTTAGGCTGTCAATTACTTCTTTGGTGCATATGCCCCGGTGGTAAGCCAGGTTATCCATGCTTTTTTAAATGCTGCGTGGCTCATGGGCGGCAGGGTACGGCCTTCGCCGGGGTTCCAGCCACTTAAAACTAAACCGTCATCAGCATGTGCAATCAGCTTTTTCATATCCTTATGGCCATTTTGTTTTGGATCAATGATCTGTTTGGCCAATTGCCGCGGGCTCCTGCCCTGGAATATCATCTTCATATCGGCCGGGGGCAAATGCCAGTTGGGGTTGCCCGGAGGTGTATGCAATCCCGGTGTGTTTGTTGCCTGGTGGCAGTTAGCGCATTTCATGGCATATACACCCTTGCCATCAACGCCCCTTTGGGGCGACATGGTATGCAGGTGACTGTCGTCGCCTTGCAAAGGAACATTGCCCGAGGGGTGACAGTTCATACATCGGGCGCTCATCAAAACGCTGTAAACCTGCTTAAACGCCTTAACCGATGCCACACTATCTTTCCTGATGACGATAGGAGTGGCCTTTGTTTTTTCGGGTTCGGAGTTTAGTCCGAAAGCCATGATAGCTATGGCAGATAACAATACGCCAACTACAGCAAAGGCTTTTGCGACGCTTGTATAACGCGGCTTATTTTTTAGTTGCTTTTTCATTTGCTGGCGCTCTCCTTTCTCTGCAATTCTGCAGCAGTATGAATAGCTTTGCGAATACGCTGATAGGTGCCGCAGCGGCAAATATTACCGGCCATGGCTGCATCAATATCGGCATCGCTGGGGTTGTTATTTTCGCGCAGTAGCACCGCCGCCGACATGATTTGGCCCGAATGGCAGTAACCGCATTGCGGCACTTGCTCCTGGTTCCAGGCAAGCTGGGCCGGGTGATTGTTGTTGGCTGATAAACCCTCGATAGTGACGATATTTTGACCTTCGGCACGGCTTACCTTGGTTACACATGACCGAACTGCTTCGCCATTGAGGTGGACAACGCAGGCACCACACTGTGCCACGCCGCAACCAAATTTTGTACCAGTGAGGCCAATAATATCCCGTATTACCCACAACAGCGGCGTATTAGGATCTGCCTCAATCTGATGCGCTGTTCCGTTTACATTAATGTTGATCATAGCATTTATAATTGGTATTAAATGTTAAAGCTTCGACTGTTATTTTTAGATATTGCAAAAATATCAAAAAAGCGTCCCGGTATCTCACCTCCGGAACGCCGTTACCGTTGGGTAATCAACTAAATCACCAATTTCATGCTGGTGATGCCTTTGGCGCTTTCCGGAAGCACACTAAATGTCGTGTCAACGATAAATTGACGGATTGTCTTTAGTCCGAAGTCTTAAGTTCTAAGTCGAAAAAGGGAAAATTCAACATTAGACTTACGACTTAATAATGTTGATTTAACACTAATATATAACTTTAATAAGTTTTCAATTCAATGAACGGTATTCATGGGGTGTTTGCCCCACCTGTTTTTTAAACAATCGTGTAAAGTGCTGCGGGTATTTAAAACCTAACTCATAAGCAACCTGGTTCACGGTTTTTTCGCCGTCGAAAATCTTTTCTTTGGCAAGATTAATAAGTTTAAATTGAATATACTCCTGCGCGGTTTTACCGGTTTCTTTCTTCACAAGATCGCCAAAATAATTTGCTGATAAATTTAATTCATCAGCACAATAGGCAACCGATGGCAGGCCAACTGTTTGAGGTTTTTCTGAAGAAAAATAATCATTCAAAAGCTTTTCAAACTTTTCAATGGTACCCTTATACACGTGGTCGCGGGTGATGAACTGCCTGTCGTAAAAGCGAACGCTGTAATCCAAAAATAATTCGATGTTGGATACAATTAACATCTTGCTGTGTTTATCAATACCCCGCTCCAGTTCGTAGCTTATTTTTGAAAAGCAATCCAATACGATGCTCCTTTCCCTTTCAGATAAATGCAGCGCTTCGCTTGATTGGTAGCTGAAAAAGTTATAGTCCTGAATATGCCTGCCCAACGATGTACCATGAATTAAATCTGCATCAAAAGCCAGCACATGGCCTTTGGGCTGGTAGTACTCGCCATTGCTGTTTACACCTGCAACTTGTCCCGGCGCCATAAAAACCAGTGTGCCCTCCTGGTAATCATAGGTGTTACGGCCATACACCAGGTCGCCGCATTTAACATCTTTTAAAAATACAATGTAAAAGCCAAAATACATTTGTGAGCCCTGCCTGGTGGCAGCCTTTGACAGGTCGACCACGCTAACCAATGGGTGCCTGGTTTCATTGTTATTAAATGCATTGTATTCGCTTATCGTATTAAAACGCCGCATGCCGTCCATAATCTATTCTTTATTCGAATTTACATTATTAATCAATGCATTAATCATACCAGCGTGCAAATCGGTAATAATGGTAGAAACATCTGTAATCTGTATCCTATTCAGGTAAATGAAACACCTCATCTTTGTATTTGTTAAGTATCTTTATGCAAAAAGTGAAATTAAATAACGGCGTTGAAATGCCAATTTTAGGATTTGGCGTTTTCCAGGTAACCGACCTGGCAGAATGTGAAAGAAGCGTGGTGGACGCCATTGAAACCGGCTATCGGTTAATTGATACCGCGCAATCCTATATGAACGAAGAAGCCGTGGGTAAAGCCATTAAGCGCAGCGGCGTGGCCAGGGAAGAGTTATTTATTACCACTAAACTGTGGATTCAATCAAATGGTTACGACGGTGCTAAAAAAGCTTTTGAAGCTTCGTTGAAGAAGCTGCAGCTGGATTATCTTGACCTTTACTTAATTCATCAGCCTTACGGCGATGTATATGGCGAATGGCGCGCGATGGAAGATTTGTACAAAGAAGGTAAGATACGGGCCATCGGCGTAAGCAACTTTCAGCCCGACAGGTTGATTGACCTGATTATCAATAAGGAAATTGTGCCCGCCGTTAACCAGGTAGAAACCCACCCGTTTCACCAGCAAATTGATGCGCAGCAATTCATGATTGATAACAACGTGCAGATAGAATCATGGGGGCCTTTTGCCGAAGGTAAGAATGATATGTTTAAAAATGAGCTGCTGCAAGCCATTGGCAACAAATACAATAAATCAGTTGCCCAGGTAGTACTGCGCTGGTTAACCCAAAGGGGTGTTGTTGCTATTCCTAAATCAGTACGCAAAGAGCGCATGGCCGAAAACCTGGATAGCCTTGATTTTGAGCTTACACCTAATGAAATGGATAAAATTAAAACATTGGATACCAATGCCAGCAGTTTTTTTGATCACCGCGATCCGAAAATGGTGAAATGGCTGGGAGAGCGAAAATTGAACAACTAAAATTTAAACCTATGAAAATTCAACGTATTGGCTCCAAACCGTCGGCAAAAGGGCCTGCCGAATATTTTACCGGTACTGTACGAATTGATCCATTGAATGAACCACCTGCACCTGCCCGTGTAGCAATGGCGCTGGTAACATTTGAGCCGGGAGCACGTACTGCCTGGCATACGCATCCGTTTGGCCAAACACTTATTGTTACCGCGGGAGCGGGTTGGGTACAGCGGGAGGGCGGCGTTAAAGAAAATATCTTTCCGGGCGATGTGATTTATTTTGAACCGGACGAAAAACACTGGCATGGCGCAACTGCCGCCACCGCCATGAGTCATATTGCTGTACAGGAAAAGGAGAATGGTTCACCGGTAGATTGGCTGGAGCAGGTTACTGACGACGACTACAATGGCTAAACAAAACTGAACATGAGAAAGAGGCAATTAGGAGATAGCGGGTTGGAAGTATCAGCCCTTGGATTGGGTTGCATGGGCCTGAGTTTTGGCTACGGCCCTGCAACAGAAAAACAAGAAGCAATTAAATTAATACACGCCGCCTTTGAGCGCGGTGTTACTTTTTTTGATACAGCAGAGGCTTACGGGCCTTTTACTAATGAAGAATTGTTGGGCGAGGCCCTGGAGCCTTTTCGCGACCAGGTGGTTATTGCCACCAAATTTGGCTTTAAGGACGGCAAACCGCCCCTTGGTTTGGACAGTCGGCCGGAGCGTATCCGTACGGTTGCTGAAGCCGCATTGATACGTTTGAGAACAGACCATATCGACCTGTTTTATCAACATCGCGTTGATCCAAATGTGCCGATAGAGGATGTTGCCGGTACGGTTAAAGATTTGATTGCCGAAGGCAAGGTTAAACACTTTGGTTTATCAGAAGCCGGCGTAGGTTCTATTCGCAAAGCGCATGCGGTACAACCTGTTGCGGCCCTGCAAAGTGAATATTCGCTTTGGTGGCGCGAACCTGAGCAAGATATATTGCCTGTACTGGAGGAACTGGGCATAGGTTTCGTACCCTTCAGCCCGCTGGGTAAAGGGTTTTTAACCGGTGCAATTAACGGGAGTACGACATTTGATAAGAGCGATTACAGGAACACGGTTCCTCGTTTTTCTGAAGAAAACCGGAAAGCGAACCAGGCGTTAGTTGATGTACTTGGCCATATTGCCGAAGACAAAAAGGCAACGCCTGCCCAAATTGCGTTGGCTTGGTTGCTTTCGCAGAAGCCCTGGATAGTTCCTATCCCGGGTACCACAAAAATACACCGTTTGGAAGAAAATTTGGGCGCTGCTGATATTCAGCTATCCGCCAAAGATCTCCTTGAGATTGGCAATAGCCTGTCGCAAATCGAAGTGCATGGGCATCGCTATTCCGAACAGGGACAACAAATGGTGAACCGTTAAACCGGTGCCGGTACAACAGCATAAACTAATTTCTTAATACATACAACCAAATATTAAAAACCCAAATCATGAAAGTAACCATTATCGCACTATTTCTGTGTATTGCCTGTGTGCAGCTTGCTAACGCCCAGGCCAAATTGCCTAATGCGGCATCAACAACCACAACCAGAGACGAACAGGAACTACTTGGCCTATCCAAAACGAAATGGACATGGATGGCCGATAAGAATGTAGATGCATTAACCGGATTGTTTGCCGAGAACTGTGTATTTGTACACATGGGCGGAAGCTGGGATAAAACCCAGGAACTGAATACCATTAAGGGTGGCTTCATCTGGTATAAACAAGCCGAAGTTTACGGGGCATCGGTAAATGTTTTTGGTAATACAGCCATCCTGTTAAACGATATCGATTTACTGGCGGTAGTAGGTGGTAACGAAGTTGTGCATGCGTTTATGGTAACCGAGGTATACATTAAAGAAAACGGGAAATGGAAAATGGGTTCGCTTACTTTTTCAACATTGATAAGGCCTGTTAAAATGAAAACCAACCTAGCACAACCGGCACAGCCACAACACTAACTTAATCTGCAATATATGAATCGTCGTGATCTCCTAAAAACCGGTTTAACAAGCGGAAGAGACACAACAACAAGGTTGGTGATCCGTATAACAGCCAACATAAAAGCGAGCCGGACTTTTGTATTGAGATAACTAACATCAACAAAGATATATTTATGAAGAATGTGATTGTAGTAATTGGCGCAGGTGCCATCGGTCAGGCTATTGCACGCAGAGTAAGTGCCGGAAAGTATATTTTACTGGCCGACCTGAAACAAGATAATGCCGACGCTGCCGCCAAAGTTTTGGGCGAGGCCGGTTTTGAAGTAAGCACTACAATGGTTGATATTTTGTCCCGTACGTCTATACAGGCATTGGTTGAAAAGGCAACGTCAATCGGCAGTATAACCCGGTTGATACAAGCTGCAGGTGTATCGCCTTCGCAGGCATCGCCTTCAACGATATTACATGTCGATCTTTATGGCAATGCTGTTGTACTGGAAGAGTTTGGCAAAGTGATTGCGAACGGTGGATCTGGTGTAGTTATCGCGTCCCAGTCGGGCTACCGCTTGCCGGCATTAACCCCCGAACAGGATAAAGCTTTGGCAACCACACCTGCCGAAGAATTGCTGGGTCTGGATTTTTTACAGCCCGGCCAGGTAAAAGATTCATTGCATGCCTATCAATTATCCAAGCGGGGGAAATTCACTGCGTGTAATGGCCGAAGCTGTGAATTGGGGCAAACGCGGAGCGCGGATAAACGCGATCAGCCCTGGAATTATCATTACGCCGCTGGCTAAGGACGAACTAAGCGGTCCCCGCGGCGAAGGTTATCGCAAAATGATCAGTATTTCTGCTGTCGGAAGAGCCGGTACGCCGGACGAAGTTGGAAACTTAGGTGCTTTGCTTATGGGGCAGGACGGCGCTTTCATTACCGGCAGCGATTTTTTGATGGACGGCGGTGTAACGGCTGCTTACTGGTATGGCGACCTTGCCCCCAAACAATGATATAAGCGTTAATCATGTGATAAAGGAAAGCGGCTGTATCATATAATGATGCAGCCGCTTTATCATAAGTATTGCCAACATAAAAGTAAGGCCGAACGAATCAATAATAATCTCGTCCGGCCAACTGCCTGAGGCCATGAAATATCAGGATTTCAACGGTCCAACGTGCCGGTAGGTGTTTACGAGCAACCCTGTGGGCGTGGCTTTCGAGTCGACAAATACAAGTTCCCGGGCATCAATACTGTCTGCCAATAAGCGTTTACCACGGCCAAGCAAAACCGGGTAGGTGATGAGCACAACCTCGTCGGCCAGTCCCTGGTCAAGCAATACAGACGTTAGGGTCGAACTTCCCACAACAATCAGGTCGGGACCGTCAGTTTGCCGGAGGTCTCGAACCGCTTCTATAACGTCATCGCCCAAATGCTTCACCGGTCCCCATTCCAGGCTGCCGGGCCTGTGGGTTGCAATGTATTTTGTTGCAGCGTTTATGGCGTTTGCCATCGGGAAATCTCCGGCATTGGGCCAAAAGCTGCTAAATATGTCGTAAGTGTGGCGGCCAAGCAGCAGGTCGAAGTTTGGCCCGTATGCTTCAAATAGCATTGCCGCCCCGGTAGGGCTTCGGTACGGCGTAGTCCATGCGCCGTAGGTGTAATCTCCGTCGTGTTCAATCACGCCATCCAGCGAGATATGTTCAAAAATCCTGATTTTTCTCATTTTGTTTATAATTAGTTCATAGATAAATTTGATATTAAAAATGCATGGCTATCACAATTTCCTCGAGACCGTCATTGCGGGTATTTATCAGGTAAAGCCCAAAAAATCGTTATGACGTGCATCGGATATAGTTAAACGAATGCACTAAACTACCGTCATTGCGAGGTACGAAGCAATCCCCAACTATGTGGGACTTAGCATGTAGGTGATTGCTTCGTGCCTCGATTTCTATGATCTATGCAACTAATTTAAGATAATTTTTTTCATACTTTCTGTTTTGGTTAACACAGGAGAAGATGCGCTGCACAAGTTTATTCCTGACCGCATTAATT
>Ga0307515_10003048_pt1 | contig 35498 bp, 32 predicted proteins | sample 17_EM_MG_FD_194513 | JGI IMG/M metagenome (GOLD analysis project Ga0307515, IMG submission 194513) | Populus trichocarpa ectomycorrhiza microbial communities from riparian zone in the Pacific Northwest, United States - 17_EM | ecosystem: Host-associated > Plants > Roots > Unclassified | place... | reverse complement strand
GGGACGCTGTGGTGGGGGCGGCGGATCCCGGGCCGGATGTGGTGGCCGCCGCCGTGGGGGCAAGGGCCTTCGGGGGTGGGTCGTTCGGGGACTGGGTGACGACGTAGACGCCGCCGGCGGCGATCGTCGCGCCCGCCGCGACGGCGACGGCGGGCTTGGTCAGCACGCCGAGCAACTTGGCCGACCAGCCGGCAGTCCCACCGGCCGAACCGGCAGCCCCGGCCGAGCCCGCGGCGCCCGCGGCGCCCGCGCTCCCGGCGGTACCTGCCGCGCCCGCAACACCCGCCGAGCCCGCCGCCCCTACGGCACCACTGGCACCACCGACACCCGTAGCACCAGCGCCCCCTGCCGCCCCGAATCCGAAGGCGGCTCCCGCCACCCCCGTCGCAGCCGCCGCCGTCTTCGCGCCGAACGCCAACGACAGCGTGAACCCGATCGGCAGCGGGACGAGGGCGATGCCGACGAGGAGGCGTTCCGCCGGTACGACGGACTCGCGGGGGTCGCCGCAGTAGGCGCAGCCTCGTAGGTGGCGGGCGATGCGTTTGCGCCAGACCGAGTCGTGGCGGCCGTCCCAGCGGGCGGTGACGTCGCGCAGGTCGGGGCAGGCGGTGTCGAGGGCGCGGACGATGCCCCGGGCGGTCTCCAGGCGTTCCTTCATCCGCTGGACGCGGACCGCCGCGTGCTGGCGGCTGATGCCGACCGCCGATGCCAGTTCGCGGCGGGTGAGTTCGCCCGCGACCTCCAGCCACCACAGGGAGAGGAGTTGGCGGTCCTCGTCGTCGAGCCAGCGCACCGCCTCCGCGACCTCGCGCCGCTGCCCCTCCAACTGGAGCCGCAGGACCGTGAGTTCGGCGAAGTCGGCGGCGTCCCCCGGTAGCCCGTCCGGGAGTTGGTCCGGGGATTTGCGGCGGCGGGCCCGGTCCCGAATCTGGCGCATGGCGATCGCCACCAGCCAGGACCGGAAGCTGTCGGGGTCGCGGAGCGAGCCCAGGTGGTCGACGGCGCGGAGCATCGTCTCCTGGACCACATCGTCCACGTCCGCGTGGCCGTTGAGGGCGCGGCCGACCACGTTGTAGACCAACGGCAGCCAGCCCGCGACCAGTTCGTCCAGCGCCCGCCGGTCACCGCCCTGCGCCGCCGCGATGGTGGAGCGCCACTGCCGCCCGTCCATGTCGCTCCCCGCCCTCCCCGGCATCACCCGATACCGCCCGGTGTCACTTGCTGTACAGCAGCGTCCCGAAGCCGAGTTGGTCGAAACCGCCGCTGTTCGGGCCGTAGTCGCCGCCACCGCCCTCCGCACGCACCTTCTCAGCCATGAGGGTGATGAACGGGGTGGAGAGGCGTCGCCGCCGGGCGTAGTGGTTGTACAGAATCTCCCAAACCGGGCGTACGGCGCCCCGGGCTATGTCGGAGATCACAGGCTGTTCCATGTACTTGCCGTTGCCCTGGCCGCTGCGCCAGGCGTAGGTCGTGAAGGGCACGACCCCGCCGAGGTTGTACTTGGCGACGTACTCGGCGGCCTTCATGAACCCGTTGTCGAGGTAGCCGTAGAGGTCGACGTCCTGGTTCCAGGCCATCTCGCAGATCGCGCCCAGCAGGCCCATGCCCATCATGGTGTGGCCCTGGTCGCGGCCGCTCTCCTGCCACTGGGCGAGGCCCTGGCCGTCGTAGACGAAGGGGATGGCGTGCTGGAACGAACCGTTGCCCGCGCCGGACTTCATGTAGGTGACCCCGCGCTCGAAGGTGGCGCGGTCGTCGCAGAGGATGCCGGTCGCCATGAGGGAGGCGACGTTGCACAGGTCCCAATTCGCCCAGTAGTTGGTGATGTTGGCGGTGTTGTGGTTGGTCAGGAAGTCGATGTTCATCGGCTTGAAGACCGTGGTCATCATCTTCTTGAAGCGGGCGAACTCGAAGTCCGGGTGGTCGCGGACGAGTTCGGCGGCGTTCGCGAACTGGTAGCCGTAGATGCCGGAGGCCAGGAAGCGGTCGGAGTTGCCGCTGACCGTGGCGAGGGTGGCCGACCAGGCGTTGAGGATGGCGACTGCCGTGTCGCCGTTGGCCTTTGTGCCGCCGATCCGCCAGCGCAGGGCGTTCTGGTAGGCGGCGTGGATGTCGTTGTAGAGGGTGACGTAGTTCTGGCCGGTGCCGCCGCGTACGACGGTGGCCTGCGGGCGGGCCTGCCAGGTGCTGTCGGAGTGCCGGTTGGCGGTGAGCCGTGTCCAGCCCGACAGCCACGGGTCCTTGCGGGCGGCGACGCGGACCTTGGCGCGGTTCAGGTCGCCGGCGTTGTGCAGCATGCCCGGGTGCACCAGGACCTCGGGCCGGGCGGTGGCGGTACCGATGGCGGTGGCCGTGCCGGTCTGCGCGGCGTCCGCCCCTCCCCCGGAGAACGCGGCGATACCGCCGCCGACGACTCCCGCCGCCGCGACTCCGCCGCCGAGGGTGAAGAGGCCCCGGCGGGTGAGGCGGTGCTTGTTGATGGGCTTGCGGGCGCTGGTGGCCATGTGGGTGGCTCCGGTGCGTGAGGAGACTGGGGACGCAGAGGGAGACGGAGTGAAGGCTTCCGGGATAACAGTTTTTACGGCGCCGAGTGCGATGCCGGGTGCGGGACCCGGCTTCAACACCGTTTGCGGCGTGCCGAGTTGGCTCGATCCCGTAGGGGGCAACCCCGGCAACACCCTTACGCAGCACGACAGTTGACCCGGGCGGCATCAGGGACGGGCGCCCTCCTCGCCGACGATCCGCGAACGGCCGTACCGGACAAGGCTGATCACCGACACCCACCTCGCCGGAGATCCCAGGAGCAGCCGATGCGCCCCCGCCGCCGGACCACCACCGCCCTCACCGCCTCCCTCGTACTGGCCCTCGCGGCAGGCCCGTTGGCCGCACCCGCGTTCGCCGCGTCCCCGTCGACCACCGCGCGACAAACTGCCGGACCGGACGCCGAAGCCCTGCGCGCCGCGCTCACCGGGCTCCCGAACTCCGACGCGACGGCGGCTCTCGTGCGAGTGGGAGGCACGGACGGGACCTGGCGCGGTAGTTCAGGCGTGCACGATCTGGAGAGCGGTGCCGCCGCCGACCCCGACGCGCGCTTCCGGGCCGGTTCGACGACGAAGGTGGTGACGGCGGCGACCGTGCTGCGGCTGGCGGCGCAGGGGAAGGTCGACCTGAACTCCCCGATCCAGCACTACCTGCCGGGGCTCCTCACGAAGGCCTTCGAGCCCATCTCCGTACGGCAGTTGCTGAACCACACCAGCGGCATCCAGGCAGGCGACGGTTTCGGGGACGCCTTCGAGGACCAGTACGCGCACCGTTTCGACACGCTCACGCCGAGGCAGGTGGTGGCGTCGGCGGTGGCGAAGGGTCCGGAGTTCCGGCCGGGCGAGCGGCAGGACTACCTCAACGTCAACTACACGATCCTCGGCCTGCTGATCGAGAAGGTGACGGGCCACTCGTACGCCACGGAGGCCACCCGGCTCGTCCTGCGCCCGGCGGGCATGCGGGACACCTACTTCCCCGGCACCGACCCGCGCATCCTCGGCCCGCACAACCACGGCTACCAGCTGGTCCAACAGGCCGACGGCACAAAGGAGTTCGTGGACGTCACGAACTGGAACCAGGCCGACCGCTGGGCGGCCGGCGACATGATCTCGACGACCGCCGACCTGGAACGGCTGATCACGGCACTGTTCCGGGGCCGGATCGTGCCGCGCCCGCAACTGAAGGAGATGTTCACGGTCCCGGCCGGCATCAAGGGCGCCGGCTACAGCGCGGGGCTCCAGCGTTTCGAGTACGGCGGCAAGGTCTACTGGCTCAAGTCCGGTGCCCGGTACGGCTACAGCGCCGTCGTCCTCGCCACCCGCGACCTCTCCCGCACCCTCGTCTACTCGGTCAACTCGACGGACGCGAAGGGCGAGTCGATGAACGCGGTCGCCGAACGGATCGCGTTGGCGGCGCTCAAGTAACAGGGGTCTCAAGTAGCCGGGATGAGGGCGGGAGTTGACTCGAACGTCACGGCCTCCAAACGCTTGATCTTCCTCCGCACGACGTACAGCGGGACGATCCCGATGATCCCGAAGGACAGGTCGATCACCGTCCACCAGAAGGGAATTCCGCGAATCGGCCCGCAGATCAGGGCGAGCGGAACGATCCCGGCGCAGGCGATCATCCCGAACTCGACGACCCAGATGTTGCGGACCGGGTCGCGGTAGGGGCCGTAGAAGGCGACCGCGATGACGAGGTGCGCGAAGGCCAGCCAGTCCGTGCCGTAGAGGAGGAAGGGGTAGTCGGTGTCGGCGGTGTCGAGTCCCTGTCGCACCTGCACGATCCAGTCCATCAGGGTGGGCAGGTAGTGCGGTACGGACAGGGACCTCAACACGTCCTCGGTCCAACGGAGTTCGTGGACCAGCGGAAAAGCGGTGGCGCCACTGAGCACCAGACAGACGACGAACAGGACCAGCCAGGCGCGGATGCCCTTCAGGAGGGCGGCTCTGTCGTTCATGGCGGCAGCCTACGCCGAGAATTGAACACGTTCAAAACAATACCGGCACCTGTCGGCCGACAGGTGTGGCGTGTCGGCCGACAGGTGTCGTCGCTACGACCCGAGGCTCTGCCAGAAGTCCAGGTCGTGTTCCTGGGCGAAGTCGCGGGTGACCTTGGAGCAGGCCGCCGGGGGTTCGTTGCTCGACAGTGCCGTGCCGCAGGCCTTCAGGGACATCAACTCCCCTGTCTTGGTGCGGTACTTCGGCCAGTTCGGGGTGCCGGAGCCGTTCGGGTCGCCGGTTGTGGTGAAGCGGTCCCAGAAGGTGATCATCTGGTGGGAGAGTTCCAGTTGGTCGTCGTCGTAGGGCAACGTCTGGCCCAGGTAGTCCCAGAGGTAACCGAGGTCATCGACGTGGATCGCTCCGCCGAAGGGGAAGTCCCTTGCCGTGGCGCTCTGTTGCTGGAGGCGGTAGATCGAGGTGAAGTGCGGGGTGTCGCTCTCGGCGAACTCGTAGGCGTACGTCGGTACCCACTTCGACAGTCGCGCCATCAGCTGTTGGCGGTCGTAGGAGGTCGAGCCGTTCTGGACGGCGGTCCAGGCCTGGCCCGGGGTGGGGTAGGCGGTGAGCGGGTACTCGGCGAGGACCTTGTCCGCGTGCGTGCCGTACGTCGACCTCACCGCCCGGGTGTACTGGTCGGCGGTCATCGGTGTGCCGAGGTAGTCGTAGTTCTGGAAGGTGAACAGGCCGCGTTCGCTGTTGGTCTGGCCCAGCATGACCGGGACCTTGGTGAAGTTCCCCGTCTGTACGGCCGTCCCCGGGTCCACCGGGAACGCGGTGCCGCCGAGGGACGGGCGGATCGGGGCCTTCAGTTGGGCGGCGACGATCGCCGAGGCCGGTTTGGCGCGCAGGCAGGCGAGGACGTCGGAGGCGGTGGCGCAGCCGATCTCCTTGACGAAGGCCTGGCTCTGCGTCTCACCGGCCGCCGCCGCCTGGAGGGCGCAGCCGCCGCTCATGATGACCGCCCGGGCGAACAGGCCCTTCGCGGTCGGCGAGGCGAGCTGGTCGCAGACCGAACTGCCGCCCGCGTTCTGGCCGGCGATGGTGACGTTCTTCGCGTCGCCGCCGAAGTGCCCGATGTTGGACCGGACCCAGCGCAGCGCCGTCTGCTGGTCCAACAGGCCGTAGTTTCCGGCGCCGTTGGCGTTCTCGGCGCGGAGCTGGGGCAGGTTGAGGTAACCCAGCGGGCCCAGGCGGTAGTTGACGGTGACGACGATCGCGCCCGTCTGCTGGACGAACTTGCGCGGGTTGGTGTCCTGTCCGGCGCCGCCGGTGAAACCGCCGCCGTGGATCCAGACGACGACCGGGGTGTCGGTCCCACTCCCCCGTGTACCGCCCTGTGTACTCCCCTGTGGTGCATAGACGTTGAGGTCGAGGCAGTCCTCGGTCGTGATCGTCTTCTCGTAGCCCGGGTCCCAGCCGGAGGACTGGGCACAGCGGTCGCCGAAGCGGGAGGCGTCGCGGGTGCCGCTCCAGGCGGAGGCGGGTCGAGGAGCCGTCCAGCGGTCGGCGGCGGTGGGGTTGGCGGCGTAGGGGATGCCGAGCCAGGCGTCGTATCCGGTCTGGGCCTGTCCCCTGACCTTGCCGGTGGCGGTGGACACCAACAGGGATGAGTGTTCCGAACTCCCTTGTGCGGGAGTGGACTTCAGTGCGTGGACGGCGATCGGGGACAACAGCCCGAGGCCGAGCACGCTTGCGGTTGCCAGGATGGCGCGGACTCTACTGCGGAGTGTGGTCGTCCTTCCCATGACCCACTTGTGTAACGCCCCGGCAATATTGTCGGCAAGATGCGCGACAGGAATGGCTGCAATTGCCCCTGTGGACGCGGGAGTTACCGGGGCCGGGTCATCGCGCCTGGGTCGCCACGGCCGACGGCTCCGACGCGACCCTGGACGGTTCCGTGGTGGGGACCACGGTGCGGCTCGGGGTGCGGACGTCCGCGGGGGAACTCGGGCTCGCGGTGGGGGTGGAGCTGGGCGCCTTCGTCGCGGACGGGGCCTGGGACGGCGAGGCCGTAGGAGCGCTGCTGCTCGCGGGGGGTGGGGCGAGGGGGACCGTGGGGGTCGTAGGAGAGTCGTGGTGGGAGAGGCGGAAGGGGAGGGCGGCGAGGACGATGACCGCGCAGGTCGCGCCGGCGCCGAGTGTCGCGCGGAGCAGGCGGCGGCGGTTCGCGCCGCGGCGGATCGACTCGTAGCGGCCGGTGGGCGGGCCGAGGTACTCGGTGGAGGAGGGGCGCAGGATGACCGTGAGGGGGTCGTCGAGGTCGCGGCCCGGTTCCCCGTCTCCCTCGTCAAAGTGTGTGGTCAAGGCTTCTCCTCAGGTGGGCGCGGAGCAGTTCGCGGGCCGCGTGGAGGTCGGCCTTGATGGTTCCTTCCTTGCGTCCGGTCAGCACGGACACCTCCCGGATCGGCATGTCGGCGTAGTAGTGCAGGAGGATCGGGACGCGCAGTCGTTCGGGCAGCGACTGGACCAGCAGTCGTACGGACGGGTCGCTCTGTTCGGTCGGCGGCCGGATCGCCTCCTCCGTGGTGGCGCGGCGCACGGCCCGGCGTTCGCGCTCCAGTTTGCGCCAGTGGTCCCGGACGAGGTTGGCCGCGGTGACGTAGAGGAAGCCGCGCGGTTCCGTCACCTTCGTCCAGCGGGCCCAGAGCCGGGTGAACGCCTCGGAGGCGATCTCGTGGGCCGTCTCGTCGTCATCGACGAGACGGCGGCACCAGCCGGCGAGGCGCGGGTAGACGGCGGCGAACAGTTCGGACGCTGCCCTCTCGCGGGACCGTTTCAACGCTCTCCATGGTCGTGACGTGCAAAGTACTTACGGGGTACGGGAGTTCAGCCGGTCAGCGTGGCGAAGACGATCACGTTGTCGAGGTATCCCGTACCGGTGCGGGTCCCGCCGCAGGTGATAAGACGCAGTTCGGGACGGGCCACGTTCCCGTACACCTCGTCCGACGGGAAGTCGGCCTTGGCGACCGTCCGTACGGTGGTGACGGTGAACGTGGCCGTCGTGCCGTTCTCCAGGCCCGCCTCGATCCGGTCGCCCTTGCGCAGCTTCGCGAGATGGCGGAAGACGCCGTCCCCGTACGCGCCGACGGTCACATGCCCGAGGATCACCGACGGCCCGGTCTGGCCGGGTGTCGGTGAGTGCCGGTACCAGCCCGCCCGGTCGTGCGCGGTGATCGGCGGCACCTGCACGGTGCCGTCCGAGGCCAGCCCCAGCTGTATGACCGGGGTGTCGACCCCGATCGCCGGGACGCGCAGGGTGACCGGGACGGAACGCGCGAGGGCGTGTGCCGTCTTGGCGGAGGATGGCGCGGAGGACTGTCCGGAAGGCGTCGAACTCCCTTGCCGCTGAGGGGCGTTCGCGGACGAGGTCGTCCCGTTCCCGCCGCCGCAGCCCGCGAGCAGCGTTGCCGTCGCCGCGGTGACGAAGGCGCGCCTGGAGAGCGAGGTCATACGCCGGTCGTCCTCCGGCGCCGTACGACGACGAAGGCGCCGCCGCCGACGAGCAGCGCGGCGGCTCCCGCACCGGCCAGCCCGGTCGTCATGTCGTCGGACGACTTCGACCCCGTCGTGACACCGGTGTCCGGGGCGCCGCTGGGGACCTCGGCGACCTGGCTCGGGGCCCGGGTGGAGGCGGCGGACGGTTCGGCGGAGGGCGCGGTGGACGCGCTGCGGGTGGGTTCGGCGGTGGGGGCCGGGGTCGGCGCCCTGGTGGCGCTCGGCACCGCGGACGGGGTGCGGGTCGGGGCCGTGGAGGCCCCGGCCGCGAACGCGGGCGCGGTGGACGCCAGGACCGCGCCGCACGTGAGTGCCAGGGCGCTGAGGACAGTTCGGCGCATGAATCGCTCTCTCTCGTCGGCCGCCCCACCGGGTCCGTCGAGCGACGGTTCGGCGGTGGGGCGGGTCAGTGATCGAGCGGAGAGACGAGGCAGCGGACGGGTGGGTTGTAAAGGGATGGCAAAGTCGTTCGGGGGACCCATCGGCAGGCGACCCCAAGGGCGACTCGGCAAGCGGGGAAGGCCGGTTGACCCGTGCGTCACATGTTGATCATGTGTCCCGCGAGGCCGTGCACCGCTTCCTTCACCGCCTCGCCCAACGTCGGGTGGGCGTGCACATTGCGGGCGACCTCGTGGACGGTGAGGTCCCACTGCTGGGCCAGGGTGAGTTCGGGGAGGAGTTCGGTGACATCGGGGCCGATGAGGTGGCCGCCGAGGAGTTCGCCGTACTTCGCGTCGCTGATCAGCTTCACGAAACCGGTGGTGTCGCCGAGGCCGTGCGACTTGCCGTTCGCGGTGAACGGGAACTTCGCGACCTTGACGTCGTGCCCCAACTCCCGTGCCTGCGCCTCGGTGTAGCCGAAGCTGGCGATCTGCGGCTGGCAGTAGGTGGCGCGCGGGATCATCGCGTAGTCCAGCTCCATCGTCTCCGCGTCCGCGAGGGTCTCGGCGGCGATCACGCCCATCGCCTCGGCCGCGTGCGCGAGCATCAGCTTCGCGGTGACGTCGCCGATGGCGTACACATGCGGGACGGAGGTGCGGCACCGGCCGTCGACGTCGATCGCGCCGCGCTCGGTCAGCCGTACGCCCGCGTTCTCCAGGCCGTAGCCGGTGACGTTCGGCGCGAAGCCGATCGCCTGCAACACCTTGTCGGCTTCCAGGACTTGCTGGGCGCCGTCCTTGCCGGTGACCGTGACGCGGACCTGCGGGCCCGACTCGTCGATCGACTCGACGCGGGTGGAGGTGAGGACGTCGATGCCCAACTTGCGGTACTGCTTGGCGAGTTCGGTGGAGACCTCGACGTCTTCGAGAGGTGCGACCCGGTCCAGGAACTCCACGATCGTGACCTTCACGCCGTAGTTGTGCAGCACGTACGCGAACTCGATACCGATCGCGCCGGCGCCCGCGATGACGATCGACTGCGGCAGATCGTCGGCGAGGATCTGCTCCTCGTACGTCACGACGCGCGCGGTGCGCTTGGTGCCGGGCAGCAGCCTGGGGGTGGCGCCGGTCGCGATGATGCAGTGCTCGAAGCCGATGGTGCGCGACTCGCCGTCGTAGCCCGCCACTTGGAGGGTGTGCGGGTCGAGGAAGGTGCCGCGGCCGTCGATCTCCGTGATCTTGTTCTTCTTCATCAGATAGTGGACGCCCTTGACCCGGCCGTCCGCGACCCGGCGGCTACGGCGGAACGCCTCGCCGTAGTCGAAGGAGACCTCCCCCTCGACCTTGATGCCGAAGGTCTTCGCCTCGCGGGTGAAGATGTGCGCCAACTCGGCGTTCCGCAACAGGGCCTTGGTCGGGATGCAGCCCACGTTCAGACAGACCCCGCCCCAGTACTTCTCCTCGACTACGGCCACCCGCTTGCCGAGTTGGGCGGCACGGATGGCGGCGACATAGCCGCCCGGGCCCGCGCCGAGTACGACGACATCGAACCGCTCGTCCTGCGAGTCCCGCGCGTCCTGCTGGTCCATCGAAAGGTCCTTTCCCGAGAGGAAGTCCAGGTAGATCCTCTGCGGTGTCCAGGATGCCGCGTCCGGGGACGATCAGGCGAAAAGCGGGGCGAGATCGAAGTAGACGCGGAAGTCGTCGATGAGGCCGGTTTCGTCGACGTGGAACATGGTGACGGCGGGGACGGTGACGGTGTCGCTCGGGGACAACGTCAGCCGGTCGCGGGCGTCTGGGCTCGGGGTCCGCGCCGGTACACGTCCTTGAGGTAGAGCACGAGGGCGGCGCCGAGCACCCACACCGGGAGGATCACCAGGGCGCGGGACAGGCCGTCGTTCTGGAAGCGGGACAGGCCCTGCATCGCGCGGACGCCGACGCCGACCGGCAGGATCTCGGAGAGCGGGCGCAGCCAGCCCGGCAGATAGGCGGCCGGCATGATCCCGCCGCTGCTGCTGTTGCCGAGGATCAGCATGAGAATCGAGGCGAGGCTGACACCGGCCGAGCCGAACAGCCGGAGCAGCACCATCGTCGTACCGCCGACCGCGGCGCCCATCAGTGCGATGACGGCGACGAGGGGCAGGAAGGAGCCGGGCAGCGCGCCGAAGCCCGTGCTGCCGGCGATGGTGGCGATCAGGAGACCGCCGACGACGCCGAACAGGGCCAGGCTGGCCATCCGCCAGCGGTACTGGAGGCGGGGGGCGAGTTGGTAGGTCGTCATACCGAAGAGGTAGCCCGCGAGGACCAGACCGAAGGCGGCGTAGAAGACGGAGAGGCCCCGGGTGTCCCCCGCCGCCGCCGGGGCGACGTCCTCGACGGCGAGTTCGTGCTGCTCGGCGTGGGCCACGGAGCCGAACGCGGTGGTGACGGTCGCGGTGACGGCGGCTCCGTTCGCGCTGCCGTAGAGCAGCTTTCCGTCGCCGAGGTAGGCCGCGTAGACCTTTCTGTCCTGTACGGCGTTCCGGGCGGCGGACTCGTCGGGGTAGGTCTCGACGGTGAAGCCGCCCGGGGCGATGCGGTCGAGGTCCTGGTTCAGGTGGGCCTGCGCGGTGCCTATCTCCGTTGTGCCGACGCGGAGTTGATGCGGGCTCGGGGCGTGGAAGGCGGCGAGGTAGACGCTGACGAACACGGCACCGATCAGCAGCACGACCGCCACGGGGAGCAGGACGGCACGCAGGTTTCCGGGGCGGGGGGGGGGGGGGGCCACGTCCAGGGCGTGCTTGTGCGACGGCCGGGGGGTGCCGGTCGTGCCGGTTGCGTCGGTGGTTCGGGGGGCGACGTGCTGGGACATCGGAAGCGGTCCTCGATTAGAAGGCAACTGATATTATTTGTACATCACAATCAGCTGCCTTACAAAAGTGCCGCTACGAAGTGCCCCGCAGAAGAGGTCCACCCCGTGAACCATCCCGACCGCCGCACCGGCTACGTCGCCTGGCAGATCGGCCAGATCATGGCGGCTCGGATGGAGCGCGCCCTGCGCCCGCTCCAGCTGACCCTCGCCCAGCACCGGGCCCTGATGCAGGCGGTCCTCGACCCAGGGGTCTCCAGCGCGACCGCGGCACGCCGGGCGGCGATCACCCCGCAGTCGATGGGTACGGCGGTCAACGGGCTGGTCGAGCGCGGGATGCTGGAGCGCCGCACCACGCCCGGCGACCGGCGCACCCAGCGTCTGCACGTCACGGAGGCCGGCGTACGACTCGCGGCGGAGGCCGCGGCGACGGTGGACGCCGCCCACGCCGAGGCGCTTCAGGCACTGACACCGGCGGAGCAGGAGCAGACACACGCACTGCTGCTCAAGTTGCTGGCGTCGCTGAACCCTTCGGCGCTGGAGGGCGGGGACGCGGTGTGACGAGCCCGAGCGGGCACGTTGAACAGGGGCTTGCCCCGGGTCCGGCCACGTGCGCCTACTTCTGTTCCGGCCGCGGACGCCACGTTCCGTCGACCGGAATCCCTGCCGCCGCCGCGATCCGGTCCCGGGACGCGAGCAGTCGGGTGCGCAGCGCGGGCAGGTCCACGCCAACCAACACCCCGTCACGCTTGACCACTTGACCGGCGACGAGGACGGTGTCGACGAGTCCGGGGTGACCCGCGCTGACGATCGTGCCGGCCGGGTCGGTGACCGGGAACACGGTCAGGTCGTCGGTGCGCAGGAGGATCAGGTCGGCGTCCTTGCCTGGCGTGACGCTGCCCGTGCGGGAGTCGAGCCCGCAGGACCGGGCGGCGTCGACGGTGGTGAACTCCAGCAGGTCACGGGAGCGCAGGCCGCCGTCCAGACCGCGCTGCGCGGCGAAGGCCGTACGCATCGTGGAGAACAGGTCACCGCCGACCGACGGGACGTCGTCGACGGACAGCGTCGGGCGCACGCCCGCCGCCAACGCCCGCCCGGTGACCGGCGATCCGAACCCCATCTTCAGTTCGACGTCGGGACTGATCGACAGCGAGGCGCCCGCGCCGGCGAGCATGCGCAGCTCCTCGTCGCTGATCCCGTTGGCGTGCACGAAGGTGGTGGTGTCCCGCAGCAGGCCGTGTTCGTGGAGGTCGGTGACCGTACCGGCGGCCTCGATGTGCAGGCTGGTGCGCAGGCCGAGTTCGGCCGCCAGCTTCAGCTCCCGGGCGACGGTGTCCATACCGGTGTCGTCGGGGCCGCGCAGGCCCAGCGCCATGGTGACCAGGCCGTCGCCGGGCAGCTCGGAGCGGACGCGGCGGATGTCGGCGTCGACGGAGTCGGCGGTGCCCCAACCGGCGCCGAGACAGAAGATCGACCGCCCCGGCGCGTCCCGCAGCGCGGCGACGGCGGCGTCCTCGTGGTCGTGGGTCTGCGCGACGTGGTACCAGTCCAGCATCGTGGTCACACCGGAGTGCAGGGCCTCCAGGCGGCCGAGCAGGGTGCCGACGTAGACGTCCTCGGGCCGGTAGTGGGGTTTGACCGTGCGGTGCATGGCCAGCGCCCACTCGGGGAACGTCCAGTCCGCGCCGGCGCCTCGGAACGCGGTCTGCCAGGAGTGGCGGTGGTTGTCGACGAAGCCGGGCATGACGATCCGGTCGCTCGCGTCGATCACCTCGGCGTCCGGCGCGTCGATGTGCGCGGCCACCTCGACGATCACACCGTCCTCGATCAGCACGTCACCGCGTGCGAGATCGCCGACGGCCGGGTCCATGCTGACCACGGTGCCGCCGGTGAGCAGGGTTTTCTTCGTCATCGGAGGAGCTCCTAACCAGTGGGGGGTGGGGGTGTCATCGCCAGTAGGGGGTGGCGTCACCAGTGAGGGGTGGCGTCACCAGCGAGGGGCGTGGGCCGCTCAGGTGGCCGCCGCTTCAGTGAGCACCGCGTCCGCCGCGGCGACCGCGTCCGCGACCAGATCCGCCGTGTCCTCCGTGCCCGCCGCCAGCCGGACAAGCCCCAACGGGACCGATTCCGCGAGCTGTTCCTCGCTGAGCATCCCGCGCCACATCGACGCCGGATGCACGGCCAGCGACTCCACCCCGCCCAGGCTGGCCGACCGGCGGGGGTAGCGCAGCTTGCCGAGAAACGCGTCGGCCATCTCGAACCCACCGGCGAACTCGATGCCGAGCACCCCGCCGAAACCACTCATCTGGTCCACGGCCAACTTGTGCTGCGGATGCGTCGCCAGCCCGGGATAGTGCACCTTCGCCACCGCCGGATGCGAGCTCAACTCATCGGCCAGGGCAAGCCCGTTGGCATTGTGCCGGGGTACCCGCAGCGGCAGGGTGCGCATCCCGCGCAGCAACAGCCACGCGTCGATCGGGCCGAGCGTGGCACCGGTCAGGAGACCCACGTCCCATATCCGGTCGAGGAGCTCCGCCGGCCCGGCCAGCACTCCCGCGGACACATCGGAGTGACCGTTCAGATACTTGGTCGCGCTGTGCCACACCAGGTCGATGCCGAAGTCCACCGGCCGCTGGTTCAGCGGGGTGGCGAAGGTGTTGTCCGCCATGGTCAACACGTCGTGCGCGCGGGCCAGTTCGGCTACGGCGCGCAGGTCGGTGATCTGGAGCAGCGGGTTGCTCGGGGTCTCCACCAGGATCAGCCGGGTTCGCGGGGTCAGCGCCTTCGCGAACGCCTCCGGGTCGGTCTGGTCCACCAGCGTGGTCGTCACGCCGAGTCGCGGCAGCAGGTTCAGCAGCACCGACGCCGTACCGCCGTAGGTGGACCGCTGGCCGATGACATGGTCACCGGCGGACACCAGGGCCAGCACGGACGTGGTGAGCGCGGCCATCCCGGAGGCGGTGACCATGGCCGCCTCGGTGTTCTCCAACTCGGCCACGACAGCGGCGACTTGGGCGTGGTTCGGGTTGCCGAACCGGGTGTAGAAGTCCTTGCCGCGCGGCTCCACGGCACCGTGCGCGAACGTGTCCGCGTCCTCGGCCGAGAACGCCGCCGTCTGGTAGATGGGCGGGGCCACGGCACGGCTGGGGTGGACCTCGCGGTCGGCGTGAACGGTGATGGTGCTCTTGCCCGGCATGGCTGCCCTTCCGTGGACCTGGACCGTTGGTGCGACTCCATGAATCGTGACCGACCAGCAGTCCAAGATGCCCGGATCTCGGCAATTTTGGCAGCAAATTGCGCGCTAGGTGGGCGCACGATTGTGGTAGTCACGCACCTGGCGCAATAATCTGCCGTCATGGATGAGGTGGACCGATCGATTCTGACCGTGCTCGAAACGCACGGCCGCATCAGCAACAACGAGCTCGCGGCCCGCGTCGGGCTCTCCCCGTCCCCCTGTCTGCGCCGCGTGCGCCAGCTGGAGGAGGCCGGGGTCATCCGCGGCTATCGCGCGGTGATCGATCCCGCCGCGATCGGCCGCAGCCTGCGGGTCTTCGCGGGCGTACGGCTGATGCGGCACATCCGCGCGGACGTGGTCGCCTTCGAGCGCGGGGTCACCCGGCTGCCCGAGGTGGTCGCCTGCCACCACATCACCGGCAACTTCGACTATCTCCTCCAGGTCGAGGTGGCCGACCTGCCCGCCTACGAGGAGTTCCACGCGAACCAGCTGGCCACCCTGCCCGGCGTGGCCACGGTGACCAGCTACGTCACGATGAAGACGCTCACCGCGGACACCGACACAGGCACCCCATGACGGTCAGAGCGTGATGGTCCCGCGGATACGCACGACGGCGGCGCCGCTGACCCACACGGTGCCGTCCGCGTCGGCGCTGATCTCGATGCTCGCGGCCCGCCCCAGCCGCGTGCCCTGGGAGACCCGGTAGGAGGAGGGCACGGCGCCGGTGGCGGTGAGCCACTGACCGACGCCGGCGTTCATGCTCCCGCACGCGGGGTCTTCCGGGACACCGACGCCGGGGGCGAAGGTACGCATCTCGAAGGCGTGCCGGGACCCGTCGGGGTGGGCCCCGATCGCCCCGACCATCGCGTCCGGCAGGAGGGAGAAGTCAGGTTCGAGAGCGAGCACCTCCTTCGCCGTGGCCAACCGGACCACGGCCCAGCCGGGACCGTTGTCGACCCACTCGTGGGCCACGACCCGGTCCCGCGAGATCCCGAACGCGCCCACGATCCGCAGCAGTTGATCCTCTTCGAGCGCCCCCTCACGCACCCGAGGCGGAGCGGCGAACGCCAGGGTGCCCGCACCCTGTCGCACGGTGACCAGTCCTACGCCGCACTCCTGCACGATGCGATCGTCGTGCCGCGGTGTGCCGCCGCCCTCCAGCCAGGCGCGCGCGGACCCGAGGGTGGGGTGCCCGGCGAACGGCAGCTCGCCCCCGGGGGCGAAGATCCGCAGCCGGTAGTCCGCCTCGGGGACGGTGGGCGGCAGCACGAACGTGGTCTCGGACAGGTCCGTCCAGCGCGCCAGCCCCTGCATCTCCTCGTCGCTCAGCCCCGTCCCGTCCAGGACGACCGCGACCGGGTTGCCGGAGTAGGGGCTGGTGGAGAACACGTCGACCTGCACGAACGAGCGGTTGCGCGGCATGGTCATCAAGGCCCTTTCACACGGCTGAGGGGAAGGCGGGTCCATCCCAACGGGTGACCGCCCGGCGAGAACAGGGCCAGTCCCAACAAAGTGGATTGATGTCCCTCGGGCCGAAGCACCGGATGTCAGCCGAAGTGCCGGATGCGAGCGGCCGTCGCAGGCGTGTACGGCAACCAGTCATGCACCGAGCCACGCACGACGAACTCGGCGACCGCACCGGCGAAGGTGTGCCCCAGCTCCCGTACGGCATCGGTGGTCCGCCCCAGCATCGGGCTGTCCGCAAAGGCGTCGAACGTTCCGAAAAGGAAGGGAAGTTCACCGCAGTGGGTGGCACCCAGGCCATACGGGTCCTCGGCCGGCCGGTGGTCGAACTCGTAGACGTAGGTCGCGTTGCCGCCCGCCGCGTGGTGGTCGGCGATCCGCAGCGAGTCGGCGCGGAACAGCTGGTCGGTCACCATCGCGGTGAACACCCGTGCCGCGGTGGGCTCTTCGAACCGGGTGGCGTATCGCTGGTACAACTCATGGGCGGATTCGCCGAGTTGATGGCTCAGAAGGTCCAACGCACCCTCGGTGGTGAGGTTCTGGATGTTCGGGTCGAAGGCGGTGAAGGCGCTCGCCTCGTCCCGAGTGGTACCGATCAGCAAGGACTTGCCCTCCAGCCCACCACCCACGACCCCCCGATACAGATCGCCGGGCACACCGGGCCCGCCCAGTACCGGATGCATGGGCGGAGCGGCGTTGCCAGGACGCGCGAGCTGCCCCGCGAGCCTGCCGTATGCGGACAGCAACTGCTCAACGGGCAACGCACGCAAGGCAGTTGCGGCATCCGCTCCACCCGGCACCCCGAGCAGCCGTAGATACGCCTCGGCGTTCTCGGCCGCGTGCTGCGCATCCTGCGGGGCCAGGCCGAACGGTCCGCTCTCCAGGAGCACCCGGTTCACGAGTCCCGAGGTCCGCGGATCGAGGGCCAGTGCCAGCGACGCATACGCTCCGGCCGACTGTCCGCCGACCGTCACCTCGCGCGGATCGCCGCCGAAGGAGGCGATGTTGTCCCGCACCCAGGCCAGCACGGCGGCCTGGTCCTGGGCGCCGAGGTTGGCGGCGCCGATCTCCGGCAGATACAGGTAACCCAGCGGGCCCACACGGTAGTTGGCGGTGACGACCACGATGTCGCCGAGCGCGGCGAGCCGCCCGCCGTCGTACCAGTCCCAGCCGCCGGAGCCACTGGTGAAGCCGCCTCCGTGCCACCACACCAGGACCGGCCGGGCCACACCGCCGTCCAACGCCCCTGCCGGAACATGGACGTTGAGGTTCAGACAGCCGTCCTCGCCCCAGTCCGGCACGCGGGCCCCCATCACCCGTTCCAGCCGGGAGGCCCCCTGCGGAACAGCCGGCCCGGCCTGCGCCGCGTCGCGCAACCCGGTCCACCCCGGGTGCGGTTGAGGCGACGCGAACCGCAACTCACCCACAGGCGAAGCGGCATAGGGAATCCCCCGGAAGGAGACCACCTCACCCCGCGCGACCCCCCGGACCCGACCACGATCCGTCTCCACGACACCCACCACCATCGGGCTCACCCTCTCTCCGTCGTTCGCTCCGAACCGTTTCTAGCGGTGCGTATCGATCCGAGCCAGAATGAGGAGACGGAAGCGCGAAAGCAGGACAGAGGACCGGACAGATATGGCGAAAGCAAGCCACCCCTTGAGCGAGACGGACCGTCGGATCGGCGCCGCGATGCTGGCCTCCCCGCGGGCCTCGTGGCGTACGGTCGGCCGGGTCCTGGGCATCTCGGAGCGCACGGTGGTGCGGCGCGCGGCACCGCTGTTCCACGACAAGACGCTGCGCGCCACCGCCGTACGCAACCCGGTGTGGTTCCCGGACCTGATCCCGCTGGCCCTGCGCATCCGCTGCCGGCCGAACCAGATCAGCGCCATCGCCGCCACCCTGGCCCGCCGCCCCGACACCGTCTGGGTGGACATTCTCGGCGGCGGCGACGAGATCTGCACGATCCTGTTCCTGGACGGCCCGGACGCCCGCAACTCCCTGCTCCTGCGCGACCTCCCGGCCACCCCCGCGGTCCAGTCGTGGACCTCGCACATCCTCCTACGGGTGTTCCCGGCGGCCTTCGACTGGAGCGGCGGCCTGCTGACGGAGGCCGAACTGACCAGCCTCAGACCGGAGTTGCCCGCCCCGGCCACCACCACCGCGGCGGCGGCCCGCCCGTCCCTCCAGCCCCTCGACCACGCCCTGATCACGACCCTGGTCGAGGACGGCCGGGCCTCCTACGCCGATCTCGCCCGCCGCGCCGACACCACCGCCCTCACCGCGCGCCGCCGCCTGGAGGCGCTGGTCGCCGGCCAGGTCGTCAGACTCGCGACCGAGGTCGACCTGGCCCGGCTGGGCATCCGCACCGAGGCCCTGCTGTGGATCACGGTCGCCCCCGGCGGCCTGGAGGAGACGGGCCGCGAACTCAGCCGCCACCCCCAGGTCCGCTTCGCCTCGGCCACCACCGGCTCGGCCAACCTCCTGGTGGCCGTCGCCGCCGCGGACCTCAACGCGCTCTACCACTTCCTGAACGACACGATCGGCGCGCTGCCGCACGTCTCCACGATCGAGGTCACCCCGATCCTGAGCGGGGTGAAGAGGACGGGGCTGGTGCGGGCCGGGAGCCTCTGATCCGAGGCCACGACCGGGACCCGCCCCCTACGACCCCAGGATCCCGCGCCCCTACAACCCCACGATCTTGTTCCACTCCTTCGCGAACTCCACCCGCTCCGTCGACGTGATGTCCCGCGCGATCGCAAGGTGCTTCCGCATCGTCGAGTCCGGGAAGATCAGCGGGTTCTCGGCCAGCTCCGCGGTGTCCTTGTCCTTGGAGGCCGCGAGGACGGCCTGTGCTGCCGGGACGGGGCAGACGTAGTTGACCCAGGCGGCGAGTTCCGCGGCGACCTCGGGGTCGTAGTAGTAGTCGATCAGCTTTTCGGCGTTCGTCTTGTGGCGGGCCAGGTCGGGAATCATCAGGGAGTCCGCCCAGAGTTCGGCGCCCTCCTCGGGGACGACGAAGCGGATGTCCGGGTTGTCGGCCTGGAGTTGGATGACGTCGCCGGAGTAGGCCTGACAGGCCAGGACGTCGCCGCTGACCAGGTCCTTGGTGTAGTCGTTGCCGGTGAAGCGGCGGATCTGGTTCCGGCTGATCTGGGTCTGTACCTGGTCGCACACCTTGTAGAAGTCGGCGGCGGTCCACTTGGTGATGTCGACGCCGTTGCCCTGCATCAGCAGCGCGAACGCCTCGTCCAACCCGGAGAGCAGGGTGACCCGGCCCTTCAGGTCGCTCGCCCACAGATCGGAGACATGGCGGATCTCGCGGCCGAGCTTGCGATGGTTGTAGGCGATACCCGTGATCCCCGACTGCCACGGCACGGTGTACCGGCGCCCCGGGTCGAACGCGGGCGAGCTGAGCTGCGGGTCGAGGTACTTCGCAACGTTGGGCTGCGCGGACCGGTCCATCCGCTGCACCCAGCCGAGCCGGACGAACCGCGCGCACATCCAGTCGCTCATGACGATCAGGTCGCGGCCGGTCTGCTGGTGGTTCATGAGCGCCGGGCTGATCTTGCCGAAGAACTCGTCGTTGTCGTTGATCTCCTCGATGTAGTCGACGGAGATCCCGGTCTTCTTCTCGAACGCGTCCAGCGTGGGCCGCTTCGTCTGGTCGTCGTCATCGGTGTCGATGTACAACGGCCAGTTCGCCCAGGTCAGCCGCTTGTCCTTGGCGGACAGATCGGCACCGGCACGGTCCCCCGCCTTCACATACGCGGCGGGCACACCGCACCCGGCGAGCGCGCCGAGCGTGGCGGTACCGCCGAGCGCACGCAGCATGGAGCGACGGGAGGGCGAGTACGACTTCGAAGTCTGGGGCACCCGCGCAGCATGACCCGCCGCCCCCTGCCCGATCAATGGACGCTGCGTCGAGCAGCTTCGTACGGACCCGACACCTTGTCGATCGGCTGCCTGTGAAGTAACCACACGTTCACATGCGGCGTACGCAAACAGCGCGGCCCCGGACGGTCAACTCCCGTCCGGGGCCGCGCAGTTGCTCCTGCGAGATCAGCGAATGCCTACGCGTCCAGCGACGTCATCACATGCTTGATCCGCGTGTAGTCCTCGAAGCCGTAGCCCGACAGATCCTTGCCGTACCCCGACTTCTTGAACCCGCCGTGCGGCATTTCCGCGACCAGCGGGATGTGCGTGTTGATCCACACGCAGCCGAAGTCCAGCGACTTCGACAGCCGCATCGCCCGGCCGTGGTCCTTCGTCCACACCGAGGACGCGAGCGCGTAGTCGACGCCGTTGGCCCACTCGATGGCCTGGGCCTCGTCCGTGAAGGACTGGACGGTGATGACCGGTCCGAAGACCTCGTTCTGGATGATCTCGTCGTCCTGCTTGAGGCCCGAGACGACGGTCGGCGCGTAGAAGTAGCCGACCTCACCGACCCGGTGGCCGCCCGACTCCACCTTCGCGTGCGCGGGCAGCCGCTCGATGAAGCCGGTCACCTGCTTGAGCTGGTTGGCGTTGTTGAGCGGGCCGTACAGCACGTCCTCGTCGTCCGGCTGACCCGTCTTCGTCTCGGCCGCCGCCTTCGCGAGCGCCGCCACGAACTCGTCGTGAATCGACTCCTGGACGAGCACACGCGTCGCCGCCGTACAGTCCTGTCCGGCGTTGAAGAAGCCCGCCACCGAGATGTCCTCGACGGCCTTGGCGATGTCGGTGTCCTCGAAGACCACGACCGGGGCCTTGCCGCCCAGCTCCAGGTGGACCCGCTTGAGGTCCTTGGACGCGGACTCGGCGACGGACATGCCCGCGCGCACCGAACCGGTGATGGAGGCCATCGCCGGCGTGTGGTGCTCGACCATCGCGCGGCCGGTGTCGCGGTCGCCGCACACGACGTTGAAGACGCCCTTGGGCACGATCGAGCCGATGATCTCGGCGATCAGGACGGTGGAGGCGGGGGTGGTGTCCGAGGGCTTCAGGACGACCGTGTTGCCGGCCGCGAGCGCGGGCGCGAACTTCCAAACCGCCATCATCATCGGGTAGTTCCAGGGCGCGACCTGCGCGCAGACGCCGATCGGCTCGCGCCGGATGATGGAGGTCATGCCCTCCATGTACTCGCCGGCCGAGCGGCCCTCGAGCATCCGGGCCGCGCCCGCGAAGAAGCGGATCTGGTCGACCATCGGCGGGATTTCCTCGGAGCGGGTGAGCCCGATCGGCTTGCCGGTGTTCTCCACCTCGGCCGCGATCAGCTCCTCCGCGCGCTCCTCGAACGCGGTGGCGATGTCCAGCAGGAACTTCTGCCGCTTGGCCGGGGTCTCGTCCCGCCAGGCCGGGAAGGCCGCGGCGGCGGCCGCCATCGCGGCGTCCACGTCCGCCGCTCCGGACAGCGGCGCGGTCGCGTACGCCTCACCGGTCGCCGGGTTGACCACCTCGGTGGTCCGTCCGTCGGCGGCGTCCCGGAACTCACCGTCGATGTAATTGCGCAGACGACGCAGCTCGGTGCTCACTGCCGGCCCTCCAAGGTCTGGGTGTTCTGAGTGTGTCCAATCACTGAGACACCCACCCTAATCGCCCGGCCCACGTTTTCAACACCCCTGATCGCGCCAAGGCTACGAAATCCGCAAGTCTCGGCCACGTAAACAACGAATTTCATCGAAGCGGCCTTGCGGAACGGTCGAGACGTCGTGCACAGTGAAGCCGTGGCCAGTCGCAGCGCAGAACAGAGGGACTCCCGCGAGTCCAGGAACGGCAGCACTCCTCATCTGGACGCCGTCTCCCTCGCCATCATCGAGCAGCTCCAGGAGGACGGCCGCCGGCCGTACGCCGCGATCGGCAAGGCCGTCGGCCTCTCCGAGGCGGCCGTGCGCCAGCGCGTCCAGAAGCTGCTCGACCAGGGCGTCATGCAGATCGTCGCCGTCACGGACCCGCTCACCGTGGGCTTCCGCAGACAGGCGATGGTCGGCGTCAACGTCGAAGGTGATGTCGAGAACGTCGCCGACGCGCTGACGGCCATGCAGGAAGTGGAGTACGTGGTGATGACCGCGGGCTCGTACGACCTCCTCGCCGAGATCGTCTGCGAGGACGACGACCACCTGCTGGACGTCATCAACAAACGCATCCGGGCTCTCCCCGGAGTGCGCTCCACCGAGAGCTTCGTTTATCTGAAGCTCAAGAAGCAGACCTACATGTGGGGAACCCGATAACCGTGAGCAAGGACCTCAGCCGCACCGCGTACGACCACCTGTGGATGCACTTCACCCGCATGTCCTCGTACGAGAACGCGCCCGTTCCCACGATCGTCCGTGGCGAGGGCACCTACATCTACGACGACAAGGGCAAGCGCTACCTCGACGGTCTCGCGGGTCTGTTCGTGGTCCAGGCCGGTCACGGCCGCGCCGAGCTGGCCGAGACCGCCGCCAAGCAGGCGCAGGAGCTGGCGTTCTTCCCCATCTGGTCGTACGCCCACCCGAAGGCCATCGAGCTGGCGGAGCGTCTCGCGCACTACGCGCCGGGCGACCTGAACAAGGTCTTCTTCACCACCGGCGGCGGCGAGGCCGTCGAGACCGCCTGGAAGCTCGCCAAGCAGTACTTCAAGCTCCAGGGCAAGCACACCAAGTACAAGGTCATCTCCCGCGCGGTCGCCTACCACGGCACCCCGCAGGGCGCCCTGTCCATCACCGGACTCCCGGCCCTGAAGGCCCCGTTCGAGCCGCTGGTCCCCGGCGCGCACAAGGTGCCGAACACGAACATCTACCGCGCCCCGCTCTTCGGCGACGACCCGGAGGCCTACGGCCGCTGGGCCGCCGACCAGATCGAGCAGGAGATCCTCTTCGAGGGCCCGGAGACCGTCGCCGCGGTCTTCCTGGAGCCGGTGCAGAACGCCGGCGGCTGCTTCCCGCCGCCGCCCGGCTACTTCCAGCGCGTGCGCGAGATCTGCGACCAGTACGACGTGCTCCTGGTCTCCGACGAGGTCATCTGCGCCTTCGGCCGCCTGGGCACGATGTTCGGCTGCGACAAGTTCGGCTACGTCCCGGACATGATCACCTGCGCCAAGGGCATGACCTCGGGCTACTCCCCGATCGGCGCCTGCATCATCTCCGACCGCCTGGCCGAGCCGTTCTACAAGGGCGACAACACCTTCCTGCACGGCTACACCTTCGGCGGCCACCCGGTCTCCGCGGCGGTCGGCCTCGCCAACCTCGACATCTTCGAGCGCGAGGGCCTCAACCAGCACGTCCTCGACAACGAGGCCAACTTCCTCCAGACCCTCCAGAAGCTGCACGACCTCCCGATCGTCGGCGACGTCCGCGGCAACGGCTTCTTCTACGGCATCGAGCTCGTCAAGGACAAGGCCACCAAGGAGACCTTCACGGACGAGGAGTCGGAGCGCGTGCTCTACGGCTTCGTCTCCAAGAAGCTCTTCGAGTACGGCCTCTACTGCCGCGCCGACGACCGCGGTGACCCGGTCATCCAGCTGTCGCCGCCGCTGATCTCCGACCAGTCGACCTTCGACGAGATCGAGGGCATCGTCCGCCAGGTCCTCACGGAGGCCTGGACAAAGCTCTGATCGTTCAGAGGGATCTTCCTTCTGGATGATCAACACCGGCCCCGGCGCCGCCGTTCGAGTGAGAAACGGCGGCCCGGGGCCGTGTGCTGTCCGGGCTCACATCGCCCCCTCCTTAGCGTGCCAGTGACCGATCGGCCCTGCCTTCGTTCCCCCGGACGGGGGATGCGATACGGGAAAACGGATCAGAACGAGGTGTACGCGCATGGTGGCCCCGCCGGACAACGACGTGCTCTGGGCACGCGCCCTGCACTTCCAGCACAACGACGGCACGCCTGGGCTCGGCGGTGTCTCGCTCGGCGTCCGGGAGGGCGAGATCCTCGCCGTCACGGGCCCGCGCGGCAGCGGCAAGACGACCCTGCTGAGATGCCTCTCCGGCCTGGAGCGCCCCAGCCGCGGCGAGGTCTGGTTCAACAGCGTGCCCGTGCACACCATGGGCCCGCTCACCCGGGAACGGCTGCGCCGCGACCGCTTCGGCTGGATCGACCCGGCGCCCGTACTCGTCCCGGAGCTGAACGTCTGGGAGAACGCGGCCCTCCCCCTGATGCTGCGCGGCACCAGCCGCCGCCGTGCCAAGACCGCCGCCCTGGAGTGGCTGGACCGCCTCGACATCGGCGAGCACGCCCGCAAGCGCCCGCACGAACTGCGCCAGGCGGAGCGCCAGCGCGTCTCGATCGCCCGCGCGCTGGCCCCGGCGCCCACGGTCCTGTTCGCCGACGAGCCGACCGCCCCGCTGCACCGCGCGGACCGCGCCCAGGTCCTGCGCACCCTCACGACGGCCGCCCGCTCGCACGGCATCACGGTCGTCCTCGCGACCCACGAGACGGAGACCGCGGCCCTCGCGGACCGGACGGTGTCGCTCCTGGACGGACGCCGTGTGAACACGGTTCACCTCCCCCCGGTCGCCGAGTCGGAGGGCCGGGCCGCGTGCTCGCTCTCCGTCTGACCCGCGGCTCGCACCCCGCCGTCCAACTGCGCCGCCTGCTGGTCGCGGTGGCCTCGGCGGGCACGGGCTTCCTCCTCCTCTGCACCCTCGGCTACGCGATCGGCCACCCCGACTCCCCCGCCGCCGCGGCCCTCCGCCTCGCCTGGTGCGCGACCCCGCTGGCCGCCACGGTCTACTTCGCGGTCGCGGTCGCCCGCACCGACCCGGCGACGAAACCCCGCCCCGGCCTCTCCGCGATCGGCCTCGGCCCGGGCCGCCTGATGGCGATCTCGGCGACCACGACAGCGCTGGCCTGCACCCTCGGCTCCATGCTGGCCCTGCTCTTCTTCCTCCACCTCCGCGGCGACCTCACGGGCATGCCCTTCGACGGAGCGGCAGCGGAGTTCCTGGCCTCGGACCAACCCCTCCCCCTCCCGGCCGCGTTGACCCTCCTCTCCTTCGTCCCGGTCATCGCCTCCGTCGCGGTGGCCCTCGTCCTACGCCCCCGCGACCTCCGCCCCGCTTCGGAGAAAGGCCCGGCACGGTCGTACGGCCGCTTCGGTGCGCAGGGCCGCCCGGGGTCCCGCGAGACCTTCGGAACGTACGGCCGCTTCGGCGCGCGCCTGCGCGGCGGTGACCGTCGTAGCGCGACGGACGAGTCCACGAGTGAGACCGCACCGGCCCCCGACCCGGACCCCTCACGCCCCGCCGCGCCCCGTGAGGCCCCGCGCGGGCTCCCCTGGGGCGTCGCGGTGCTGGCGGCCGGGCTCGCCGTGGAGGCGTACGCGAGCCGGGTGAAGGACGGCGGCGGGCTGTCGCTGCCCGGCGGGCTCGCGGACGGGCCCGCGAGCGTCCTGGTCGGCTGGGTGCTCACCGCGATCGGACTGGCGCTGGCCGGGCCCGGACTCACACACTTGTGCGGGCGGTTGCTTCAGTCGGTCGGCCCGGGCGCGCTGCGACTGCTGGCCGGACGGGTGCTGATGGAGGAGGCGACGCGGATCGGACGCCCGCTGGGCGTGGTGTGCGCGGTGGCCTCCGGCGGCTTCGCGATGACGGCGCTCTACGACGCGGACGCCCCGGCCTTCGGCCCGCTGACCACGCTGGGCGGGCTGGTGGTGACCGGCTGCACGGTGGCGACCCTGCTCACCGCCGCGCTGGAGGCCAAGCACGCCCGCGCCGACACCACGGCCGCGCTGCTCCGCCTGGGCGCCCCCGCCGCCATGCTGCGCAGCGCGGCGGCCCTGCGCGCGGGCGCGCTGCTCGCCCTGTTCCTCCCGCTGACCCTGGTCGTGGCCGAGCTGGCGGCTCTGCCGCTGGCCGGCCGATGAGTTTTCCGTCGGCCGCCGGTCTACCCACTGAATAGCACTTACGCCCGATGGGAGAGGCCCCAGAATGTACCAGCAGATGATCTTCGTGAACCTGGCCGTGAACGACGTCGCAGCGTCGGAGAAGTTCTTCACCGAGCTCGGCTACTCGATCAATTCCCAGTTCAGCTCCCCCGACAACACCTGCGTCGTGATCAGCGACACGATCATCGCGATGCTCCTCAACAAGCAGCGCTACAGCGACTTCACGAAGAAGGAGATCGTGGACTCGACGAAGAGCAGCGAGGTGCTGCTGTGTCTGAGCGCCGAGAGCCGTGAGAAGGTCGACGAAATGATCAACAAGGCGGTCGCGGCCGGCGGCACCGCCAACGACGACGTCCAGGACCAGGGCTTCATGTACGGCCGTTCCTTCGACGACCTCGACGGCCACTCCTGGGAGATCGTCTGGATGGACCCGGCGGCCGTCCAGGGCTGAGCAGTTGGATGCCTAGCATGGGCGCGTGCAGACGAGCCCGGCCCATGCGGCCCACCACGACGAACGCGAGATCGAGACGGTCGAGGACTTCGACGCGACCGTCTCGTCCCGCGGCACCCTCGCCGGACACCGCGTCCAGGGCGTCGATCTGACGGACCGTACGCGGGAGTTGCTCACCACGGACACCTCGGGCGCCGTCTTCCTCGGCTGCCCGATGCGAGACGAGGCGGCGGCGAAGATCCGGGGCGACGGCGCCCTGGTCTTCCCGCCCGTCCCGCACCTCCCCTTCAACCCCTACCGCGGCCGTCTCTACACGCCGGACGAGCTGTTCGCCGCGCTCGACAAGGGGTACGAGCAGACACCGGACGCGCTCGCGTACGCCTGGTTCCAGCGGACCAAGGCCGACGGCGACATATACGCGTCGATGCTGCGCGCCGTCCACGACGACTCCATTTCCGACGCCCTCGACGAACTCCTGCGCGGCGCACGGGTGGTGGGCGTCATGGGCGGCCACGCGATGGCACGCGGGACGGCGGCCTACGGCGGTGCCGCGCGTCTGGGCCGGGAGCTGAGCCGCGCCGGGTTCACGGTGGCGACCGGCGGCGGCCCCGGTGCGATGGAGGCGGCCAACCTGGGCGCGTACGCGGCGCCGTACGAGGACGCCATGCTGGAGGAGGCGTGCGAACTCCTCGCCGGATCACCGTCGTTCAGCCCCTCCATCACCGACTGGGCGGTGCGCGCCTTCGAGGTCCGCACCCGCTGGCCGAAGGGCAACCACTCGATCGGCATCCCGACCTGGTTCTACGGCCATGAGCCGCCGAACGCCTTCGCGTCGCACATCGCCAAGTACTTCGCCAACGCCACCCGCGAGGACGGCCTGTTGGCCCGCTCGAACGCGGGTGTGGTGTTCCTGCCGGGCGCGGCCGGGACCGTACAGGAGATCTTCGACAACGCGACCCCGAACTACTACGAGTCGCGCGGCGAGCCCACGCCGATGGTGCTCGTGGACCGGGAGCACTGGACGGAGCGGCTGCCGACGTGGCCCCTGCTGCGTGCACTTGCCCGGGAACGGCCAATGGAGGCCCGTATCGCCCTCGTTGACCGGATCGAGGAGGCTCCGGAGGCACTGAAACGTCTCGCAGATTAAAGTGCAGGTAAAGGCAACTGCTGTACACCGCATATGCATTGACACTGCTTACGCAGCACTTATAGACCAGTGAGACTCCTGGGGGTAGTGGTGCCTCACCTCATTGCCGCTCCATCTCCCCCTAAACCCCCCGCAGTTGCACATCCCGTGAAGGGCAAACGTGTCCATATCTCGACGTTCCGTACGCATCCTCGGTGTCGCGTCCGCCTCGGCCGCACTCGCACTGGGATTCGCGGGCAACGCGCTCGCCTGCAACATCAGCGAGTTCTCCGCCGAAGCCACCTGTGACGGCAGCAACGGTGTCATCACCGTGACCGACAAGGACGCCTCGGCCACCGAGGCCACCATCACGGTGTTCCTGGAGAACAACGGTTCCGACGCCAAGCAGATCGGCGAGGCGCAGACCGTCAAGGGCTCGGCCAAGGGCGAAATCGTCACCTTCGCCGAGAACTGGCAGCCGAACGCCACGTACCGCGTCCACGTGAAGGCCAGCAACAAGGTCGACGAGGACATCACGCCGAGCCTGACCACCCCGTCCAAGGCCTGCGAGACGGAGTCGCCCAGCCCGACCCCGAGCGAGACCTCGCCGGCCCCCTCGGACTCCACCACGCCCCCGGCCGAGTCCGACACCCCGACCCCGTCGGCCACGGAGAGCAGCAGCACCGCTCCCGCGACGACGACCGACAACGCGCCGTCCCCGGCGGCCGGTTCCTCGAACCTCGCCGAGACCGGTGCCAACTCCAACACCGGCATGATCGCCGGTATCGCGGGCGCCCTCGTCGTCGTGGGCGGCGGAGCCGTCTACTTCGGCATGCGTCGCCGCGGCGCGGCCAACGGCCGCTGATCCACCCGCTGTTGCTGTCGTGGCCCGTCCGGTTCGTGGGGACGGGCCACACGCATGTCCGTCAGGCGTCGCCGAGTACGACGATCTCGGCCGCGTCGAAGTCCACCCCGACCACGCTCCCGACCTCCGGCGCCTCCCGCAGCGCGCAGGCCGCGTCCAGCCGTGGCGCGTCCTCCGGTTGGAGCTGTACGGCGACATGGGTGCCCTTGAAGGTGCGGGCGGCGACCGTGCAGCGCAGGCCCTCGTCGGCGGGCAACAGGCATACGCCTGCGGGGCGTACGAGGAGTGTGCGGGTGCCCTGAGGGGCGTCCTCCGGGACCGGCAGCTTGCCCCAGGGGGTGTCGGCGGCCTCTCCGGCGATCGTCGCCCCGACCACGTTGTCGAAGCCCAGGAAACGGGCCACGAACTCGTCGGCGGGGTGCTGCCAGACCTCAAGTGGCGTACCGGACTGGGCGATCCGCCCGTCCCGCATCACCACGACCCGGTCGGCCAGCGCGAACGCCTCGCCCTGGTCGTGCGTGACCGCGAGCACGGTCGTGCCCAACACACCGAACAGTTCCCGGAGTTCGACGACCAGCCGCTCCCGCAGTGACCGGTCGAGCTGGCCCAGCGGTTCGTCGAGCATGAGGAGACGGGGGCGGGGTGCGAGGGCACGGGCGAGTGCCACGCGCTGCTGCTCACCGCCGGACAGCCCCGCCACCGCACGGCGGGCGGCACCCGGCAGTCCGACGAGGTCGAGCAACTCGCCCACCCGGGCGTCCTGTTGCTGCCTGGACGCCCCGTGCATCCGCAGCCCGAAGGCGACGTTGCCGGCCACGTCCCGCTGCGGGAACAGCTGATGGTCCTGGAACATCAGACCCACCCCACGCTTGTGCGCGGGCACCCCCGACTGGTCCCGGCCGTCGAGCAACACCCGCCCGGACTCGAGGGGTTGGAGCCCGGCGACCGCCCGCAGCAGCGTGGACTTGCCGCTGCCGCTGGGGCCGAGCACACACACGATCTCGTGCTCCACGACGGCGAGGTCGACGGCGTCCAACACCGGGCGCCCGCCGAACCGTACGGTCGCGCCCTCAAGGCTCAGCAGCGGCCTGTTCTGCGGCTCGCTCGGCGGCTCGCTCGGCGGCGTGTTCTGCGGCATGTTCGGCGGCATGTTCGGCGGCATCTAGAACTCCCCCGTCCGGTCGGTGCGCAGCCGCTCAAGGACCAGCAGGGCCACCGCGCACACCACCATCAGAATCGTCGAAAGGGCCATCGCCTGGCCGTAGTTGAGATCACCGGGCCGGGACAGCAGCCGGGCCACCGCGACCGGCAGCGTCGGGTTGTCGGGCCGCGCGATGAACACGGTCGCCCCGAACTCCCCCAGCGACACCGCGAACGCGAACCCGGCGGCGATCAGCAACGCCCGCCGTACGAGCGGCAGATCGACCTCGCGCCACACCCGCCACGGCGACGCCCCGAGCACGGCCGCCGCTTCCCGCAGCCGCCCGTCCACCGCCCGCAGCACGGGCAGCATCGTCCGTACGACGAAGGGGACGCCGACCAGCGCCTGTGCGAGCGGCACCAGGATCCATGAACTCCGCAGATCCACCGGGGGTTTGTCGAGCGAGATCAGGAACCCGAAGCCGACCGTCACCGCCGACACCCCGAGCGGCAGCATCAGCAGCGCGTCGAACCCCCGTACCAGCCGCCCGGCATCGCGCCGGGTGAGGGCCGCGGCGGCGAGACCGCCGATCACCACGGCGATGGCGGTGGCGGCGACGGCGTACTCCAGCGAGTTGCCGATCGCGGCGATCGGCGGAACCAGGAAGGTGCCGCCGTCGTCGTGGGTCAGCGCCCGGTAGTAGCCGAAGTCCGGTGTGTCGAGCGACCGTTGGACCAGCACGGCGAGCGGCAGCACAAGCAGCACGAGGACGGAGCCGAGGACACCGGCCAGCAATGCCCACTGGCCGGCCCCGCGCGGGCGCCGTGCGGTCACCGACGGGTCCACGAGCCGTAGGGCGCTCTCCCGTCGCCGTACCGTCCAGGCGTGGACGGCGAGGATCGCGCCGACCGCGACGAACTGGACGATCGTGAGCACGGCCGCCGTGGACAGGTCGAAGACCTCTGACGTCTGGCGGTAGATCTCCACTTCGAGGGTCGAGAAGGTCGGGCCGCCGAGGATCTGGACCACGCCGAAGGACGTGAAGGTGAAGAGAAAGACCATCAGCGCGGCGGCGGCCACGGCGGGCCCGAGCGCGGGCAGCGTCACCTGCCGCCAGGCCCGGAACCGGGAGGCGCCGAGCATCCGCGCGGCCTCCTCCTGACGCGGGTCGAGCTGTGCCCAGAGGCCGCCCACCGTCCGTACGACGACCGCGTAGTTGAAGAAGACGTGCGCGAGCAGGATGGCCCACACGGTGGTGTCCAGCCGTACGCCCCACAGGTCGTCGAGGAGTCCGCCCCGGCCGACGAGCGCGAGGAACGCCGTTCCGACGACGACCGTCGGCAGCACGAACGGGACCGTCACGACGGCCCGCAGGACGTGTCGGCCCGGGAAGTCGAAGCGCGCGAAGACATACGCGCCGGGGAGCGCGATCAGCAGCGTGAGCGCGGTGGACGCGAGCGCCTGCCAGGTGGTGAACCAGAGGACGTGCCGGATGTCGGACTGGACCAGCACGTCCCCGATACGGCCCAACTGCCAGGCGCCGTCGACCTTGAGACCGCGCGCGACGATCGCGGCGACGGGGTAGGCGAAGAACACCGCGAAGAACGCGACGGGCAGGGCCATGAGACCGAGCCGCGTCACGCTCCCCTTACGGGTTTTCGCCGTCTTCGGCGGGGCTACTTCAGTACGAGCGAGGTCCACGACTTGACCCACTGGTCCCGGTCGGCGGCGATCTTCGCGGGCGCCATGGTCTCGGGGTCCGGGGCCTGGCGACCGTACTTCACGAACTCCTGCGGCACCGTGGCGCCTTCGATCACCGGGTAGACGAACATGTTGAGCGGCATGTCCTGCTGGAACTGCTTGGTGAGCAGGAAGTCGAGGAACGCCTTGCCGCCCTTGGTGTTCTTGGCGTTGCTGAGCAGCCCCGCGTACTCGGTCTGCCGGAAGCAGGTGCCGTACGACACCCCGGTGGGCGCGGTGGTCGGCTTCGGGTCGGCGTAGATGACCTCGGCGGGCGGCGAGGAAGCGTACGAGACGACGAGGGGCCGGTCGCCGCCCGCCTTCTTGCCACCGGCGGAACCGGAGAACTCCTGGTCGTAGGCCTGCTCCCAGCCGTCGACGACCTTGACGCCGTTGGCCTTGAGCTTCTTCCAGTAGCCCTGCCAGCCGTCGTCGCCGTACTGAGCCGCACTGCCGAGCAGGAAGCCGAGGCCGGGCGAGGAGGTTGCCGCGTTCTCGGTGACGAGGAGGTTCTTGTACGCGGGTTTGACCAGGTCCGCGAAGGAGGTCGGCGGGGTCAGCTTGTGCTTGCTGAAATACGCCTTGTCGTAGTTGACGCAGATGTCGCCGGTGTCGATGGGCGTGACCCGGTGCTTGGTCTGGTCGACGCGGTACTCGGGCTTGACGAGGTCGGAGCCCTTCGCGTCGTAGGACTGGAAGAGGCCGTTGTCGAAGGCGCGGGAGAGCAGGGTGTTGTCGACGCCGAAGAAGACGTCGCCCTGGGGGTTGTCCTTGGTGAGGATCGCCTTGTTGACGGCCTGGCCGGCGTCGCCGTCCTTGAGGACCTTGACCGTGTAGCCGGACTGCATCTCGAAGTCCTTGAGGACACTCTTCGAGACGGCCCACGAGTCGTGGCTGATGAGGGTGACGGTCTTGGAGTCGGAGCCGCCGCTCGTGTCCGACCCCGACCCGCACGCGGAGAGCGTGACCAGGCCGAGGCCGACGAGCACAGCACAGTACTTCTTGGTGTTCACGGTGATGACCGAACTTCCTACCCAGAATGACCTGGGCGAGGTTCAGAGGGTCTGCGGCCCGATTGCCGCACTCTCAGCGCTGCGCGCTCCCCTGTCGGATATGAAGGTGTACGTACAGGTGGTACGGGTGAAGATTACCGCTCGGTGGCCGCGAGCTGGCCGCACGCTCCGTCGATCTCCTGGCCACGGGTGTCCCGGACGGTGACCGGCACCCCATGGGCCGCGATGGCCTCGACGAACGCCTTCTCGTCCTCGGGGCGGGAGGCCGTCCACTTCGAGCCCGGCGTCGGGTTCAGCGGGATCAGGTTGACGTGCACCGGCTTGCCCTTGAGGAGGCGGCCGAGCCGGTCACCGCGCCACGCCTGGTCGTTGATGTCGCGGATCAGCGCGTACTCGATGGACAGCCGGCGCCCCGACTTCGCCGCGTACTCCCAGCCGGCGTCGAGGACCTCGCGCACCTTCCACCGCGTGTTCACGGGGACCAGGGTGTCGCGCAGGTCGTCGTCCGGGGCGTGCAGCGAGATCGCGAGCCGGCACTTGAAGCCCTCGTCGGAGAACCGGTGGATCGCCGGGACCAGTCCCACGGTCGAGACGGTGATCCCGCGCTGCGAGAGGCCGAGACCGTCCGGCTCGGGGTCGGTGAGGGCGCGGATGGACTGGACGACCCGCTTGTAGTTGGCGAGGGGCTCGCCCATGCCCATGAAGACGATGTTGGACAGCCGCGCGGGACCACCGGGGATCTCCCCGTCCCGCAACGCCCGCATCCCGTCGACGATCTGGTGCACGATCTCACCGGTCGACAGATTGCGGTCGAGCCCGGCCTGACCGGTCGCGCAGAACGGACAGTTCATCCCGCACCCCGCCTGCGAGCTGATGCACATGGTGACCCGGTCCGGGTACCGCATCAGCACGGACTCGACGAGCGTCCCGTCGAACAGCCGCCACAGCGTCTTGCGGGTGGTGTCCTGGTCGGTCGACAGATGCCGTACGACGGTCATCAGTTCAGGAAGCAGCGCTTCTTGCAGCTTGGCGCGCGAACCGGCGGGGATGTCGGTCCACTCCGCCGGGTCGTGCGCGAACCGCGCGAAGTAGTGCTGCGAGAGCTGCTTGGCGCGAAACGGCTTCTCCCCGATCGCGGCGACGGCTTCCTTGCGCTCGGCGGGCGTGAGATCGGCAAGGTGCCGCGGCGGCTTCTGGGCTCCGCGGGGGGCGACGAATGTGAGTTCTCCGGGCTTAGGCATGGCTGTACCAGTGTCGCAGACATACGAAGAGAGACTCGCCGCCCTGTGGACAACGAGCCCCTCACGTACAAACCCGCAGGTCAGCCGTTCAGTAGGCCAGCTGATTTTTCAGCCGGAGCCCACGAACAGCACCAACAGCAACCACACCACCGGCGCCGTAGGCAGCAACGAGTCCAGCCGGTCCATGATGCCGCCATGCCCCGGCAGCAGCGTGCCCATGTCCTTGATGCCCAGGTCGCGCTTGATCATGGACTCGCCGAGGTCACCCAGCGTGGCGCTGGCCGCGACCGCGAGGCCCAGGATCAGGCCCTGCCACCAGCTGCCGTCGTCGATCAGGAACTGCATGCACAGCGCGCCCGCCACCATCGCGAAGGACACCGCCCCGAACAGGCCCTCGCGGGTCTTTCCGGGGCTGATGCGCGGGGCGAGCTTGTGCGTGCCGAAGCGCCAGCCGATGGCGTACGCCCCGGTGTCGCTGACCACGGTCAGCAACAGGAAGGTCAGGACCCGCCAGGCGCCGTCGTCGGCGGTGAGCATCAGGGCGACGAACGTGGCCAGGAACGGCACGTAGAACGCCGCGAAGACGCCCGCAGTGACGTCCTTGAGGTAGCCCTCGGGCGGCTCCGTCATCCGCCAGACGAGGACGGCGAGCGCGGTGAGCGCCATGGCGACCCAGGCTCCCTCGGGACCCCGGACGTATCCGGCGACGACCATCGCCGCGCCGCCGACCGCCAGGGGCACGAGGGGCGCCTTGATGCCTTTGCGCTCCTGGAGCCGCGAGGTGAGCTCCCACAGGCCGACCACGACGGCGACCGCTATCACTCCGACGAACGCGGCCTTCACCACGAAGAGGGACGCGATGATCACCACGGCGAGCCCGACGCCGACCCCTATGGCCGCACCGAGGTCCCGGCCCGCGCTCTTCTTCTGCGGGGCGGGCGCCGGTGGCGGGACGTCGGGCATGGGCTCCGGATTCTGCGGCACCGCCCCGTAGGGCTGCGCCTGCGGCGTGTCAGAGGGCTGCGTCCGCGGGTCGTACGGCGGTGACTGCCGTACGTCGTACGGCGGTTGCTGCGTCTCGTCGCGGAACAAGGGACCGCTCAGCCGAGCGGCCCCCCGGTCGTCATCCTGGTGTCCGCCGTATGCGGGCTCGTCGGGCACGATGGGCATGGGGCGAGTCTGCTGCGCCTCAGGCGCATCGTACGTGGGACCCGCCGGGGCAGCCCCCTGGACAGGCCCCTGGTCGGACGGCCCCCAGTACCCGGCTTGTGGCGGTGCTCCCCAGGAAGAGTCGTTCATCAGACCTCGAGCAGCTCCGCTTCCTTGTGCTTGAGGAGTTCGTCCACCTGGGCGACGTACTTCGCCGTGGTGTCGTCGAGCTCCTTCTCCGCACGACGGACCTCGTCCTCGCCGGACTCCTTGTCCTTGACGAGCTTGTCCAGGGCGTCCTTGGCCTTGCGGCGGACCGCGCGGATGGACACCTTGGAGTCCTCGGCCTTGGTCCGGGCGACCTTGATGTAGTCCTTGCGGCGCTCCTCGGTCAGCTCGGGGAACGTCACACGGATGATGTTGCCGTCGTTGCTGGGATTCACGCCCAGGTCCGAGTCGCGGATCGCCTGTTCGATGTTCCGCAGCGCGGTCTTGTCGAACGGGGTCACCACGGCCATGCGCGGCTCCGGCACGGAGAACGAAGCCAGCTGGTTGATCGGCGTCAGCGCTCCGTAGTAGTCCGCCACGATCTTGTTGAACATCGCCGGGTGCGCACGGCCGGTGCGGATCGCGGCGAAGTCCTCCTTGGCGACCACGACGGCCTTCTCCATCTTCTCCTCGGCCTCGAGGAGGGTCTCTTCGATCACCACTTGCTCCTGCGTGTCTTGAGTAGGCCCGGCTGCGGTTCCTTGGCGGGTAGGCGGCCGGCTGCGTCGCGTCTTATTCCTGCACGGTTCCCGACCGGCAGGACATTGTCCATCCCCCGGTCAGGCCCGACTGCCCTGGTCACCCACAAGCGTGCCGATCTTCTCACCCTTGACCGCCCGCGCGATATTGCCCTCGGCCAGAAGCTCGAAGACGAGGATCGGGAGCTTGTTGTCACGGCACAGGGTGATCGCGGT